>JAESGQ010000010.1_pt1:0-2500 | contig 188733 bp, 184 predicted proteins | sample 9266251 | NCBI WGS metagenome assembly JAESGQ01 (sample SAMN17056778, study PRJNA650883) | algae metagenome | isolation source: Kaiparowitsia implicata GSE-PSE-MK54-09C and co-occurring heterotrophs from... | place: USA: Kaiparowits Plateau, Grand Staircase Escalante National Monument...
TTCGTCCGATGCCCTTCGTCCGATGCCCTTCGTCCGATGCCCTTCGTCCGATGCCCTTCGTCCGATGCCCTTCGTCCGATGCCCTTCGTCCGATGCCCTTCGTCCGATGCCCTTCGTCCGATGCCCTGAAAGGCAGAATCCAGGCAGATCCGGCTGTCAACACCGGGCCTCGCGCCCCCGCCGGCACGTTGCACCAGGCGAAATGCGAACACGCCAAACGTAAAAACCCCTCACCGTTTCCGGTGAGGGGTTTTTGAAAGATTTCTTTCGACATTGTAACGAGATCATACGTTTTTGGCAGACCTTGCAGCGACCTACTCTCCCAAGCCTTAAGACTTAGTACCATTGGCGCAGAGGAATTTGACGGTCGAGTTCGGGATGGGATCGGGTCTTGGGCTCCTCGCAAAAACCACAAGGTCAGCGAAAAACGTATGAGTGAATTCTGGTTATGTTTTTTAGGACAACGCTTTCCCATGCAAGAAGCGTTGTCTGGTGTATTTCTGAACCGATCGAAAATCACAATCTATGCGGACATAGATTAATGAGAACGATCAAGCCAATCGAGCTATTAGTACCGGTAAGCTTCACATATTGCTACGCTTCCACACCCGGCCTATCGACGTGGTGGTCTTCCACGGCTCTCAAGGGAATACTAGTTTTGAAGGAGGCTTCCTGCTTAGATGCTTTCAGCAGTTATCCCGTCCGAACTTAGCTACCCTGCAATGCGGCTGGCGCCACAACAGGTCCACCAGAGGTTCGTCCAACCCGGTCCTCTCGTACTAGGGTCAGCTCTTCTCAATATTCCTACACCCACGGCAGATAGGGACCGAACTGTCTCACGACGTTCTAAACCCAGCTCACGTACCACTTTAAATGGCGAACAGCCATACCCTTGGGACCTGCTCCAGCCCCAGGATGTGATGAGCCGACATCGAGGTGCCAAACAATGCCGTCGATATGGACTCTTGGGCATTATCAGCCTGTTATCCCCAGCGTACCTTTTATTCGTTGAGCGATGGCCCTTCCACGCGGGACCACCGGATCACTATGACCGACTTTCGTCTCTGCTCGACTTGTCAGTCTCGCAGTCAGGCAGGCTTATGCCATTGCACTCAGCGGACGATTTCCGACCGTCCTGAGCCCACCATCGCGCGCCTCCGTTACTCTTTGGGAGGCGACCGCCCCAGTCAAACTACCCACCATACGCTGTCCCGGACACTGTTATGCCGCGGTTAGACATCTATGACGATAAGGGTGGTATCTCATCTTGCGGCTCCACAGAAACTAGCGTCCCTGCTTCAAAGCCTACCACCTATCCTGCACATGCCGACACAAATGCCAGCGTAAAGCTATAGTAAAGGTGCATGGGGTCTTTCCGTCTGACCGCAGGAACCCCGCATCTTCACGGGGAATTCAATTTCGCTGAGTCTATACTGGAGACAGTGGGGAAGTCGTTACGCCATTCGTGCAGGTCGGAACTTACCCGACAAGGAATTTCGCTACCTTAGGACCGTTATAGTTACGGCCGCCGTTTACCGGGGCTTCAATTCAAGGCTTTCACCTCTCCTTTTAACCTTCCGGCACCGGGCAGGCGTCAGACCCTATACGTCGTATTGCTACTTCGCAGAGCCCTGTGTTTTTAGTAAACAGTCGCCACCCCCTCTTTTGTGCCACTCCTAAAGGGTTGCCCCGATAGAAGTCATGCTTATCCCGAAGTTACGCATGCAATTTGCCGAGTTCCTTCAGTATAGTTCTCTCAAGCGCCTTGGTATACTCTACCAGTCCACCTGTGTCGGTTTAGGGTACGGTCAATGTTGGTGGAGCTATTTCCAGGAACCGGCTCATCGCACCCCCAATCCAATAAGGGGATACGAACCTGCGCGATCCGTCACTACCACCTGGTTCACGAATATTAACGTGATTCCCATCGTCTACGCATTTCTGCCTCGACTTAGGGGCCGACTAACCCTGCGCTGATTAGCATTGCGCAGGAACCCTTGGACTTTCGGCGAAAGTGTCTCTCACACTTTTTATCGCTACTCATGTCATCATTCGCACTTCCGATACCTCCACGGCCCCTCACAGGTACCGCTTCACAGGCTTACGGAACGCTCCGCTACCGCTTGCACGTAAACGTGCAAACCCTAAGCTTCGGTGCATAGTTTTAGACCCGGTACATCTTCGCCGCAGGAACGCTTGACCAGTGAGCTGTTACGCTATCTTTAAAGGATGGCTGCTTCTAAGCCAACCTCCTGGTTGTCTAAGCATTCCCACATGCTTTCCCACTTAACTATGACTTGGGGACCTTAGCTGTAGGTTAGGGCTGTTTCCCTTTTGACGACGGACCTTAGCACCCGCCGTCTGTCTCCCGGATATTACTTGTGGGTATTCGGAGTTTGGTTAGGTTTGGTAAGTCGGTGAGACCCCCTAGCCCATCCAGTGCTCTACCCCCCACAGTATTCGTCCGAGGCGATACCTAAATATCTTTCGCGGAGAACCA
>JAESGQ010000010.1_pt1:7500-188733 | contig 188733 bp, 184 predicted proteins | sample 9266251 | NCBI WGS metagenome assembly JAESGQ01 (sample SAMN17056778, study PRJNA650883) | algae metagenome | isolation source: Kaiparowitsia implicata GSE-PSE-MK54-09C and co-occurring heterotrophs from... | place: USA: Kaiparowits Plateau, Grand Staircase Escalante National...
CTGCGTCCGGTCACGGCCACCCGCTCCGATCTCGAAATCATCGAGGCCTCGATCCGCGAAACGGTCGACGGCCGCGACATGATCCGCAACCAGCCCTTCGTCCGCATTCGCGCCACCCTGGCCACGGCGCCGACTTCGCTCTCCGATGGCGTGCCGGCCTATGATCCGGTGGCCATTCTCAACGCGACCCAGCCCATCGAGTCCAGCGCTGACGCCATCGACATCAATACCGACGTCTATGGCGCCGAGGTCGAAGGCGAGGTCGCCGTCCGCCTGGCCGATATGCCGATGGCTTTCGTGCCGCCGCGCGCCATTACCGATCAGACCGCCGCCGAATATGTGCGGAGCGTGGTCGAGGCCACTTTCTATAGCGACGATGCAGCGCCCACCTTGGCCTATGCGGCTTTGGGTCCCTCGGTGCGCGACCTGGGTCTTTCCGATGGCAGCACTCTGGGCGGCGTCGCCGAGAACGTGACCGTCGTGCCAAAGACCGTCCTGGCGGCCGATGCCGCGCTCGGCCGCTCGGAGCGCATTCTCACAGTCAAGGAGCGCACCCCGCTCAATGACGTGATGCGCCGCAACGGCTTCACCGATGTGATGATCGCGGCCATCGACGCGACGCTGCAAAACGTCTTCCCCTCCACCGAGCTGCCGGCCGGCGCGCGCCTGCGCATCCTGTTCGGGCCCTCGCGCACCTCCAACACGCTCATTCCCTATCGGCTGAGCATCTATCTGCATGATGATGCCAACGACACCGACGTGCATCGCGCGACGGTGGCCCTCACCGACAAGGGTCAGTATGTGCTTGGTCTGGCCCCGGCCGAGATCGAGTTCCCCGAGGAGGATACCGAAGAGGTCAACGTCGCCAACCTTCCCAGCGTCTATCGCTCCATCTGGGAAACCGGCCGCAAGCACGATCTCGATGATGCCACCATCGAGCGCATCATCGGCATGTATGCCTATGACGTGGACATGACCAAGAAGATCGCCGCCGGCGATACGATCGAGATTCTGAAATCGGTCCCCGATGCCGAAGGCCGCTCCGAGCTGCTCTATGTCGGCCTGACCCTGGGCAATACCACCCGCCAGCTCTACCGCTTTGGCACCGATGATGGCGTCATCGACTTCTACGATCCCGATGGCGAAACCGGAAAGCGCTTCCTCACCCGCCGGCCGCTGGAAGGCGGCGGCACGCTGCGCTCGCGCTTCGGCTACCGCATCCACCCGATCTTCAAGAGCCGTCGCCTGCATACCGGCGTCGACCTGGCCGCGCGCACCGGCACGCCGATCTATGCCGCCGGCGATGGCGTCATCCAGTACTACAAGTGGCAGTCCGGCTACGGCAACAAGGTCGAGATCCAGCACGTGAACGGCTACGAGACGGCCTATGGCCACATGTCGCGCTATGTCGACGGTCTCAGCGCCGGCAGCCGCGTGCGCCAGGGCCAGATCATCGGCTATGTCGGCTCCACCGGCCAGTCGACCGGCCCGCACCTGCATTTCGAGATCAAGATCAACGGCAACCTGGTCGATCCGCTCAGCGTCAAGCTGCCCAAGGACAATATCCTGCCCCAGCAGTATGAAGCCGAGTTCGCCCAGACCATGGCGCAGATCAACGACCTGATGACCCGCGAGCCCGCTCCGGTCACCGTGGCCCAGGCGAGCCAGTAGGGCGAGGGGCAAACCGCCCCTTGCGCTCCAGCGTCAGCCAGCCGACCACCGCTGAAACCAGACTCAGCGCCGCGGTGATATAGCAGACCGCCGCAAACGCCGCGTCGGTCGCCCCCGTTCGAAGCGCCTCCTGCTCTGGTGTCAGCCCTTGGGCGGCGAGGCCGAAAAAGATCGGCAGCTCGGCTGCCTCGCCCAGCCCGCGCTCGAACACCATGGCGACGATCGCTCCCAGCAGCGCCACCGCAACCAGCCCGGCCACGCGTGCCACCGCATTGTTGACCCCCGAAGCGACACCCGTATCGCTGTCATCCACCGAGGTCATCACCGCCGTCGACAGCGGCGAGACCACCAGCCCCATGCCCAGCCCGAGCAGCCCGATGCACGGCACCACCGCCAGCCACACCGCATGCAGTGGCGCAGTCACCCCCAGGCCGGCAAAGGCCAACGCCACGATCAGCGACCCCAGCGCAATCAGCGGCGCCGGACCCACCTGATCGGCCCACTTGCCGCTGAACGACGACAGCGCCGTCAAAGTTATCCCCAGGGGCAGCAAAGCGAGCGATACTGTTGCCGGGCTCTCACCCCACCCGCCGATCATGGTCATGGGCAGAAAGAACATGGTGCCACCCAAGGCAAAGTACAGGGCGAAAGTCAGCCCGTTTGCGCCGGAAAAGCCGATATTGGCAAACAGCCGCAGCGGCAGCATCGGCGCCTTGCTGCGTTTTTCCCAAGCCAGAAACGCAGCTCCCAGCACCAGTCCCGCGCCGCACCAGGCAATGGTATGCGACAGCGGCGGCACGCTCTCGCTGCCGTCTCCGGTGAGGCCGTAGGCGATGCACATCAGCGATAGCGTCGCCAGCACGGCGCCCGTCACATCGAGCCGCCGCCCATCCCCTGGCCGATCCGGCGCCACCTTGAACCAGAGCAGCGCCAGCGCCACCACGCCCAGCGGCAGGTTGACGGCAAAGACCAGCCGCCAGCTCCAGTCGCCCAGCGCGGTCAGCAGGAAACCACCAAGAATCGGTCCGGCAATCGAGGTCAGCGACGAAGCTGCAGCCCAGATGCCGATGGCCCGACCCCGCTCTTCGCGGGGATAGGCCTTGGCAATGATGGCCAGGCTCCCCGGAACCATGACCGCCGCGCCGCTCCCCTGGATCGCCCGCGCCACCACCAGCACCAGCGGGGTCGGCGCGAGGGCGCAGAGGATGGAGGCGCCGACAAAGATCACGATGCCCAGCCCGAACACGGTTCGCAGGCCGAAGCGATCACCCGCCGCGCCGCCCAGCAGCATCAGCGCCGAAAGGAACAGCAGATAGCCATTGCTCACCCATTGCGCCTCGGCCAGCGTTGCGCCCAGATCCGCCCTGATGGCGGGAATGGCGATCGAGATGACCGATCCATCGATAAAGCCCATGCTGGAGGCCAGGATGGCCGCCACCAGCACGAAGCGGCGGCTTTGCGGGGCGGCAATATCCTGGTCCATGCTGGGTCCGGCGCACGTGTGATGCCGGGCAATCTATTCCCGCGCGATCCAGACCGCCATCTCGTTTCCACCCGGTTCGCGGAAGTGGAAGCGCCTGCCGCCCGGGAAGTCGAACTGCGCCCGCGTGATCGTGCCACCGGCCGCCACTACCCGCCGCTCGGCGGCATCGAGATCGTCGGTCCTGACAATTGCCATCGTGGCCGCCACTTTACCGGGAGCCTGGTCCACGCCGCCATCGATGCCCGCCTGCTCCAGGCCGTCATAGTCCGGGCCGTAGCTGGTAATGCCCCAGCCAAAGGCGGCCTGAAAGAAGGCACTGGTTCCCGCCCGGTTGCTCGAGGGAAATTCGATATAGTCGATCCTGTCACGCATCTGTTTGACTCCCTGAGTTCCTTGTTTGTTCTAGTTCCATCACTTCCCAGGTGCAAGTCCCCGGCAGTCGACGTAATCTGCCTCGGCGGCATGGCGCGCCACCAAATTGGCCGACTGATGATGAGGGGAGAGACTGCATGAACTTGCCTTTGCCTGGCCCGCTTGTAGTGCTGCTTGCAGCGCTGCTGGGCGTGGCCTTTGCCGCACCCACAACCGCCGACGAGGTAGCCGATTGCGGCACCCTGATCGCTAGCCCCTATGAGAAGGGCTACGAGACGACCGGTGTCGTTCCGGCCGATGCCAACCTGGTCCGGGCCGAGGAGGTCTGCGCCGCGGCCATAGCAGCCAGCCCCGCCTCCGATCAGGCCAAGGCATGGCTCGCACGCATCCATTTCTACTATGGCGAATATGACGCTGCGCTTCCGCTGCTGGAAGCTGCTGCCGGCGCCGACAATCCCCTCGCCCAGCAACTTCTCGCCGATATCCTGATCGATGGCCTGGGCGACACCCCGGTCGACGAGACCCGGGCCATCACCCTGCTCGAAGCTTCCGCCGCCGCCGGCTTCGCTCCCGCCCAGAACAGTCTGGGCGTCAGCTATGAGCGCGGCCAGGGCGTGGATCAGGATGTCAGCCGCGCCGCCCAATTTTACGCCGCCGCCGCCAAGCAGGGCCTGCCCGTCGCCGAGGTCAATCTCGGCGTGCTCTATGCCGAAGGCAATGGTGTGGCCGAAGACGACGAACGCGCGACCAAGCTCTTCATGAGCGCAGCCGAAAAGGGCGATGCCGGCGGCATGAACAGCCTGGGCGTCAGCTACGAGATCGGCGAGGGAATCGATGTCGATCTAAACCTGGCTATGGACTGGTACCGCAAGGCCGCCGCAGCCGGCTCGATCGTCGCCCGGGCCAATATCGGCAATCTCTATCTGCGCGGGCTGGGCGTCCCGCTCGACTACGACATTGCCCGCAAATGGATCAGCAAGGCAGCCGAGGACGGAAACAGCTTCGGTCTCTTTCTGCTGGGCGAGCTGCATGAAAACGGTAATGGCGTCGCCATCGATCGCGATCGCGCCATCGAACTTTATCGTCAGGCCGCTACCGAAGGCAGCGTCGACGCGGAGGAGGCGCTGGCCCGGCTTGGCGTCGCCGACTGACAAAAAAGGCCGGTCTCGCGACCGGCCTTTTCCTGATTATGCCGCAGCGTCCGCCGCGCCCGGGCCACCCGGCCGCAGCACGACGCCCTCGTCATTGGCGTCGACCAGCACACTGGAGCCATCGGTGACCCGCCCGCCAAGGATTTCCTCGGCCAGCTCGTCCTGCACCGCCCGCTGGATCACCCGCTTCAGCGGCCGCGCGCCATAGGCAGGGTCATAACCCTCATTGGCCAGCCACTCGCGTGCCCGCGGGGTCAGCTCGAGGACAATGTCGCGATCCTTGAGCAACTGCTGCAGCCGCCCGAACTGGATATCGACAATGGCACCCATATGCTCGCGACCCAGCCGGTGGAACAGCAGGATCTCGTCGACCCGGTTGAGGAACTCCGGCCGGAACGCCGCCTTGACCATGTCGAGCACCTTGCCCCGCACCAGTTCCACCGATTCCCCGTCCTTGAGTTCCACGAGGTATTCGGCACCCAGGTTGGAGGTGAGAATGATCACCGTATTGCGGAAGTCCACCGTGCGCCCCTGCCCGTCCGTCAGCCGCCCGTCGTCGAGCACCTGCAGCAGCACATTGAATACGTCCGGATGCGCCTTCTCGATCTCGTCGAACAGCACGACCTGGTAGGGTCGGCGCCGCACGGCCTCGGTCAGCACGCCACCTTCGTCATAGCCGACATAGCCCGGAGGGGCGCCGATCAGCCGAGCGACCGAGTGCTTTTCCATGAACTCGCTCATGTCGAGCCGCACCATGGCCGTCTCGTCGTCGAACAGGAACTGCGCCAGCGTCTTGGTCAGTTCCGTCTTGCCGACGCCCGTTGGCCCCAGGAACATGAACGAGCCGATTGGCCGGTTCGGATCCTGCAGCCCGGCGCGCGACCGGCGCACGGCTTTCGCCACCGCTGCCACTGCTTCGGCCTGGCCAATCACCCTGGCGCCCAGGGCATCTTCCATCTTGAGCAGCTTGTCGCGCTCGCCTTCCAGCATCCGGTCGACCGGAATGCCGGTCCAGCGGGAAACGACCTGCGCAATATGGCTGGGCGTCACCACTTCCTCGGCCATCAGCGGATCAACCTTGCCATCCCCATTGGGATCCTCGGCCGTCTTGATCTTCTTTTCGAGCTCGGGGATCACGCCATAGGCGAGCTCCCCGGCCTTGGCGAGGTCGCCCTGCCGCTGCGCGATCTCGAGCTGGCTGCGTGCCGCATCCAGCTCTTCCTTGAGCTTCTGGCCGCCCTGCAGGCGTTCCTTTTCGGCATGCCACTTGGTCGACAGGCTCTGTGCCTGCTCCTCAAGATCCGCCAGTTCGGATTCCAGCCGGCCAAGGCGGGTTTTGGAACCCTCATCCTCTTCCTTGCGCAGGGCTTCGCGCTCGATCTTGAGCTGCATGATGCGCCGGTCGAGTTCGTCCAGCGCCTCCGGCTTGGAATCGACCGCCATGCGCAGGCGCGCCGCGGCTTCATCCATCAGGTCGATGGCCTTGTCGGGCAGGAAGCGGTCAGTGATGTAGCGGTTCGACAGGGTCGCCGCGCTCACCAGCGCCGAATCCGAGATCCGGATACCGTGATGCAGCTCGTACTTCTCCTTGAGGCCGCGCAGGATGGAGATAGTGTCTTCCACGGTCGGTTCGTCGACAAAGACCGGCTGGAAGCGACGGGCCAGGGCCGCATCCTTTTCCACATGCTTGCGATATTCGTCGAGCGTGGTCGCACCGACGCAATGCAGTTCGCCGCGGGCCAGAGCCGGCTTGAGCAGGTTCGACGCGTCCATAGCCCCGTCGGCCTTGCCGGCCCCGACCAGGGTATGCATTTCGTCGATGAAGAGGATGATCTGCCCCTCTGCCGAGGTCACTTCACTGAGCACGGCCTTGAGCCGCTCCTCAAACTCGCCGCGATATTTCGCGCCGGCGATGAGGGCACCCATGTCGAGCGACAGCAGGCTCTTGTTCTTCAGCGATTCGGGCACGTCGCCATTGACGATGCGGATAGCCAGACCTTCGGCGATGGCGGTCTTGCCCACGCCGGGCTCGCCGATCAGCACCGGATTGTTCTTGGTGCGGCGGCTCAGCACCTGAATGGTACGACGGATTTCCTCGTCGCGGCCGATCACCGGGTCAAGCTTGCCCTCGCGCACATCGGCGGTCAGGTCGCGCGCATATTTCTTGAGCGCGTCATAGCTGTTTTCGGCCGAAGCGGAGTCTGCGGTGCGACCCTTGCGGATTGCCTCGATGGCCGTATTGAGCCCCTGCGGCGTCACGCCGGCCGAGCTCAAGATCTTGCCCGCATCGGTGTCTTTTTCGACGACCAGCGCGAGCAGCAGCCGTTCGACAGTGACATAGGAATCACCGGCCTTCTGCGCCGCGCTTTCGGCAGTGTCGAAAACCCGGGCCAGCTCACGGCTCAGATAGAGTTGCGATCCGTCGCCGGACACGCTGGGGATCTTGCCAAGCGCAGCCTCAAGCTCCGCGCGCGCCAGCTTGGGGTTGCCCCCGGCGCGCTCGATCAGGCCATTGGCCATGCCCTGGTCATCGTCCAGCAGCACCTTGAGCAGATGCAGCGGGGTGAACTGCTGGTGACCCTTGCCGAGGGCAATGGTCTGGGCGCTCTGGATGAAGCCGCGGGCCCGTTCGGTATATTTCTCGATATTCATGCAACTCTCCTTGTCTCGCCCGCGACCCGGCCCCGAAGGCACCGGAAGACGCGGCGGAAGCGTCGTGCAATGAAACGCCCGACATTCGGCGCTGCTTCATCACGAGAGATATATGGGAGCGTTTTGGCAAACGAAAAGGCCGGACATCGCTGCCCGGCCTTTTCAATTTCTGTATGGTCTATTCTGCGGCGTTGGTGGTGCCTGCAGTGAGGAATGCCGGCAACTCGCCGACATCGGGCTGCTCGGCACCGGCCAGATCGGCCCCGCCATCGCCGCCCGCCGGACGGCGGCGGCGCGGACGGCGTTCACGCGGCTTGCGGGCCTCGCCTTCGGCACCGGCGGCCTCGACAGGCGCGGCTTCTTCGCTGGCCACGGCCGGCTGGCTGGCAGCAATCTCGCCTTCGGCGCGCTCGGGGCGCGGCTGACGCTCGCGACGTTCGCCGCGCTCATGGCGCTGCTGGCGCTCGCCTTCCGGACGCTCGCTGCGCGGGCGTTGCTCGCCCTGCTGCTGGCGCGGCTGCTCGCCCTCGGGCTGATCATCGCCCTCGGACTGTACATATTGCTGCTGCGGCTGCGGCTGTGGCGACGAGAAGCGGGAGTTCATCTCCGGCATATCATCATCAAAGTCGGCATCATCCTGCCCGTCGGGGCGCTGGCCGCTCTGCGCCTGCTGGGCGCTGGAGACGATGCGGAAATAGTGCTCGGCATGCTGGAGATAATTCTCCGCCATCACCGAATCGCCGCTGGACTGCGCATCGCGCGCCAGCTGCAGATATTTCTCGGCGACATGGGCGGCATTGCCGCGCACCTTCACGTCCGGACCGTTGCTCTCGAAATTGCGGGACAACGGATTGACGTGTTTGCGTCCGCCGTTCCGGCCACGCTGCCGGCTCTTGTTATTCTGATTATTGGGTCTCATCTGGTCGCTTTATCTAACTCTAGAAAAATAAGCGTCACACTGTTGGCGGACCGGCATCTTGCCTGGTCTGGCCAATCCGGAAAAAAGCTCTCGCGCTTCTCAAACCGGCTCTATCTGGCTTCATGAAGACCGAAACCGTCGGACGGCGCTCCGAACCCATCCCGCGTCGTTCCAGCCTCTGCCGGAACCGCGCTGCGCTTTGCAGCAAGTAGGATTTGTCGGGTGGCTAGTCGCCGTGGCGCTCATGAAGCGCCGTTGACAGCTGGGAACAAACTATAACGTTCGCAGCATCTTTGCCAGCATTAATTGCGCGGCACCACTCCCCCTGCCGTGCGCCGCCTCAGATATGGCGTGCGACGACCACCCGATCAAGCCCGTTGAGATCAGTGTGAATGGTCACATCGTCGTAGCCGGCCTCCAGAAACAGCGCGCTGACCGCCGCGCCCTGGTCGAAGCCGATTTCGACCAGCACCCAGCCTTCCGGCGCCAGCCAGTCGGAAGCTTCCTTCGCAATGATGCGGTACGGCGCCAGCCCGTCGGGCCCGCCATCCAGTGCCAGGCGCGGATCGAAATCCTTGACCTCGGGCGCCAGCGTCTCGACCACGGCCGAACTGATATAGGGCGGGTTGGAGACGATGAGGTCGAATTTCTCTCTCCCTTTGGAGTAGAGGTCGCCCGAAGGACGGGTGAGGGGGCCTTCCCCACGCACGCCCAGCAGAGGCCCCCTCACCCGACCCGAAGTCGGGTCGACCTCTCCCCCAAGGGGAGAGGTGGTCAGTGGCTCAAACCAGCTGCCCTTAAGGAAATCGATCCGCCCAGCCACCCCATGCCGCGCGGCATTGTCCCGCGCGGCTTGGAGAGCCCGTCCGCTCAGGTCCACGGCGACGGCAAATGCATCCGGCTGATTGGCCAGGACCGCGATGGGAATGCAGCCCGTGCCGGTGCCCAGATCGAGCAGGCGCCCGGCCGCGGGCAAGGCGCCGAGCGCCAGATCCACCAGCAGTTCTGTCTCGGGCCGCGGCTCGAGCGTGGCCTCGTTGAGCAAGAAATCGAGCCCATAGAATGCACGCGCGCCGATAATCCGCGCCACCGACTCGCCGCTCATCCGGCGCTGCAGCAGGTCCGCCACGCGCGCGACGCCGGCACTATCGGCCGGCTCGTTCTCCCGCGTCGCCAGCTCCAGCGTGCTCAGCCCCAGCGCATGACCGGTCAGCAATTTGGCGTCGAGCGCGGCGCTGGCAAATCCCAGCCGGCCCAGCACATCGCGCCAGCCACGCCACAGCGCGCCGATGCTGGGCTCCTGGCTCAGTTGACGGTCTCCATCGCCGCCAGCTGTTCGGCCTGGCTGGTGGTGATCAATGCCTCGATCAACTCGTCCAGCGCTTCGCCGGTCATCACCTTGTCGAGCTTATAGAGCGTCAGGTTGATGCGGTGGTCGGTGACGCGGCCTTGCGGAAAATTATAGGTGCGGATGCGTTCGGAACGATCGCCCGAGCCAACCTGGCCCTTGCGCTCGGCCGAGCGGGCGCTGTCGCGCTCTTCGCGCTGCATCTCGTAGAGCCGCGAGCGCAGCACGAGCATGGCCTGCGCCCGGTTCTGGTGCTGGCTCTTCATGGCCGAGGTCACGACGAGCCCGGACGGGATATGGGTGATACGCACCGCCGAATCGGTGGTGTTGACGTGCTGGCCGCCGGCGCCCGAGGCACGCATCGTGTCGATGCGGATATCCTCGTTGCGGATTTCGATATCGATGTCTTCCACCTCCGGCAGCACGGCCACCGTGGCGGCCGACGTGTGGATGCGGCCCGAGCCCTCCGTCGCCGGCACGCGCTGCACCCGGTGCACGCCGCTCTCGAACTTCATGCGGGCATAGACGCCCTTGCCGCTCACATTGGCGATGATTTCCTTGAAGCCCCCCATTTCGCCGGGGCTTTCCTCCATCACCGTGACCTTCCAGCCATGGCCGGCCGCATAGCGCTCATACATGCGGAACAGGTCGCCCGCAAAGAGTGCTGCTTCATCGCCACCCGTGCCACCCCGGATTTCGAGGATGATCGACTTCTCGTCGGCCTCGTCCTTGGGCAGCAGCAGGATGCGGATCGACTGGAACAGGGTTTCAATCTTCTCGTCGAGCTCGGCGATCTCGGCCTCGGCCATTTCGGCCATGTCCTTGTCGCCGCTCTTGAGCAGCGCTTCGGCCTCGGCCCGGTCGCTCAACGCCTTGTTGTAGGCGCGGATCTCGCCGACGATCGGGGCCAGCTCGGCATGTTCCTTGGAGAACTTGACGAATTCGTCCGGCCCCGCGCCGCCCGACAGCGCCGCCTCGACATATTGGAAGCGCGTCTCGAGCGCGTCGAGCTTGTCCTGGGGAAGAGATGCCATGGCCTTGGGTCTTTCAAGTCTGCGAGCGTCTCGCTTTAGGGATAACGCCCTCGAACTGCAAGTATGGCGCAGCCTGAAGTGCCGCACGGCGCCGGCGCCTGCGGTTATTCGGAGAGAGACGGACCCCGAGGCGGATGCCGCCTCTGGTAACTAAAAAACGAGACGATAACCGCCTCGGGGCGCCGGTTTTTGGAACAGTCCCGGTTATCGCGCAGCATGATCGCTCGCCATGCTGCGGCCGGATCTCGAACCTGCGCGAGAGGCAAAGCCCGCGCCCGGCTCACCCCGCCACTGTTCGCCTGCAGGCCGTCCATGCGGAGTGATGGGGATGAGTGTGCCACAGGTTCTTGGTGGGGGGATAAGTTGGGGATGAAGCTCGAAGAACCCAGCAGCAAACTCGGTCGTCACCCTCGGGCCTGACCCGAGGGGGCTGCACTTGACCGAGGCTCGGCAAGGGAAGAGCCCTCGGGTCGAGCCCGAGGGTGACGATCTGTGGGTGGGCGAGACAGTGCTTCGCCTTCTGCGGCGGTGACTGCTTCCCGTCGACCTCAAACCGGCAGGTTCTGTCTTTCGATCCATTCCTGCAGCAATTGCCGGATGGTCACGCCCTCGGCACCGTCGCTCAGCGCGGCGCCGACCGACAGCTGAATGGGCTTGAGGTCGAGGTTGAGCACCAGTTCCTTGATCGGACCGATCGAGGCCGGCCCCATGGAAAGCCGGGTCATCCCGACGGCCATGAGGGCGAGGGCCTCCAGCGGCTTTCCAGCCAGCTCGCCGCACATGGTGATCGGAATATTGTAGCGCCGGGCGGCATCCACCACCATGCGAATGGCGCGCAGCCGCGGCATGCCGATGGGATCGTAATTCTTGGCAACCCGCGGATTGGCCCGGTCCGACGCAGTGAGGAACTGCACCAGGTCATTGGAGCCGATGGAGACGAAATCCGCTTCGGGCAATAGCTGGTCGAGCTCGAACAGCAGTGATGGCACTTCCACCATGACGCCCAGTTCCAGCCGGCTCGGCAGGGTCTTGCCCTGCCGGCGCAGCCGCTCGATTTCCTTCTGCACCACCAGCTTGGTCTGCAGGAATTCGAACGTCTCGGTGACCATGGGCACGAGGATCTTGAGCGGACGGCCGTCGGCGGCCAGCAGCAGCGCGCGGATCTGCGTGCGCAGCAGCCCCGGGCGCTCCAGCCCCAGCCGGATCGAGCGGAAGCCCATGGCCGGGTTCTCTTCGGCCATCGAGCGCTGATAGGGCAGCACCTTGTCGCCGCCGATATCGAGCAGGCGGAACACCACGGGCCGCTCGCCCGCAATGGCCATGGCCTCGGCATAGAGCTCCTGCTGCTCCTGCAGCCGTGGCAGCTTGCTGGCGATCATGAACTGCAATTCTGTGCGGAACAGCCCCACCCCGGCCGCGCCGGTATCGTCAAGCATTGGCAGGTCGGCCACCAGCCCCGAATTGTGCAGCAGGGTGATCTGCACACCATCCTTGGTGATGCTGGGCTTGTCCTTGAGCGCGGCATAATGCGCCCGGCGCTTGGCCGTGACCTTCACCTTGTCGATATAGGCCTGCTCGATATCGGGCGTCGGCCGCAGATGCACGATGCCGGCCGCGCCATCGAGGATGATGTCGTCGCCGCTTTCGCACATCGAGACAATCGACTGCGCCTGGCCCACCGCCACCATGCCGAGCGAGCGCGCCACGATCGCCACATGCGCCGTGGTGCCGCCCTCTTCCAATACGATGCCGCGCAGCTTCTTGCGGTCATATTCCAGCAGTTCCGCCGGCCCCATATTGCGGGCCACCAGGATCGCATTGTCCGGCAGCGCCTTGCGCGCCAGTGCCTGGCCGTCCCCGGTCAGCACGCGCAGCAGGCGATTGGCCAGATCGTCCAGATCATGCAGCCGGTCGCGGATATAGGGATCGGTCTGGCGCAGCATGCGGGCGCGGGTATCGTTCTGCACCCGTTCGACCGCGGCTTCGGCCGAAAGACCATTGTCGATGGCCTCGGTCAGCCGGTGCACCCAGCCGCGATCATTGGCGAACATGCGGTAGGTTTCGAGGATCTCGCGATGATCGCTGCCACCGGCCATGTCGCCATGCTCGAGCATCGCGTCGATGGAGAGGCGCATCTTCTCGAGCGCCGCCTCGAGCCGCACCTTTTCGGCCTCGGTATCCTCGGCGATGAAATTGGACACCACGACGCGCGGATCGTGCAGCACGACGGTGCCCAGCGCGATGCCATCGGTAAAACTCACGCCGGTGAACATGCGGGGACGCCTGAGATCGATATCGGACCCCGGCTTGATCAGATTGTCGAAATCCGAGGTCGCGATCATCTCGGCCAGGATTGTGGCCGTAGTCAGCATCGCCTCGATCTCGTCGTCGCCATAATGGCGGCGTTCGGCATTCTGCACCACGAGCACGCCCAGGGTCTGGCCGGCCCGCAGCACAGGCACGCCCAGGAAGGCATTGTAGCGCTCCTCGCCGGTCTCGGGACGATAGGCAAAGGCGGGATGGCTGGGGGCGTCGTCGAGGCTGAGCGGCTCGGCTTCCGCCGCGATGAGCCCGACCAGGCCCTCGCCCAGCCGCAGCGTCGTCATGTGAACCGATTCGGCAGCGAGGCCCTTGGAGGCAAACAGCTCCAGCGCGCCGTCATCGCGCAGCACGTAGAAGGAGCACACATCGGCACGCATATTGTCGGCGATCAGGCCCACGATCTTGTCGAGCCGCGCCTGCGAAGCCAGCGGCTCCGCCATCGTCTCGCGCAACTGCCGCAGCAGCACCCGTGGGCCGCCTATGGTCGTGACCATCTACCCCATTAGACGGCCCGCAAAGCCGCCCCCCTGTGTCGGACGCGGCTCAATCCCACCCGAGGGAGTTCAGACGTCCTTCTTGTCCAACCCGTAATAAGTATGGAGGGCGCGAACCGCAAGCTCGGCATATTGCTCGTCGATCAGAACCGAGGTCTTGATTTCCGAAGTGGTGATCAGCTGGATGTTGATGCCCTTGTCGGCCAGGGCCTTGAACATCGAGGATGCAACGCCCGCGTGGCTGCGCATGCCCACGCCCACGACCGAGACCTTTGCCCCACCCTTTGAGCCGGAAATCCGCGCATATTCGATGCGATCGCCGGCATCCTTGAGCGTCTTGATCGCCTTGTCATATTCGCTGTCGGGCACGGTGAAGGTGATGTCGGTGGTCGCCCCGTCATCGGCAATATTCTGCACGATCATGTCGACGATGATGCCCTGATCGGCCAGCGTGCCGAAAATGGCCGCAGCCACGCCCGGATTGTCCTTGACGTCGCGCAGGGTGATCTTGGCCTCGGCCTTGGCGAGCGTCACGCCCGAAACGATCTGCTTTTCCACGATCTCATCCTCATCGCAAACCAGTGTACCGGGCACGCCCGTATCGGAACCGTCCGGCGCCACCTGGGGCGCATCGGGGTCGTCGAAGGTCGATCGTACGACCAGTCGTACCTTGTAGGCCATCGCCATCTCGACCGAACGGATCATCAGCACCTTGGCGCCGAGCGAGGCCATTTCCAGCATTTCCTCAAAGGAAATGCGGGCCAGCCGCTGCGCCTTGGGCACAATGCGCGGATCGGTCGTATAGACCCCGTCGACATCGGTATAGATGTCGCAGCGGTCGGCCTTGACCGCGGCAGCCACGGCCACCGCCGACGTATCCGAGCCGCCGCGGCCCAGCGTCGTGATCCGGCCATGCGGGGAGATGCCCTGAAAACCGGTGATGACCGGCACCCAGCCATCCTTCATCCGCTTGTCGAGCTCGGTCGGATCGATCTCGGTAATGCGCGCCGCGCCATGCGCGTCGTCGGTATGGATCGGCACCTGCCAGCCGGCAAAGCTCCGCGACTGGATGCCCATTTCGCTCAGCACGATGGCCATCAGCCCGGCGGTCACCTGTTCGCCCGAGGCGACCACGGCGTCATATTCGCGCGCATCATGCAGCGGGCTGGCCTCGTTGACCCAGCCGACCAGCTCATTGGTCTTGCCACTCATGGCCGAAACGACCACGGCCACTTCGTGGCCGGCATCGACCTCGCGCTTCACATGGCGGGCAGCCTGGCGAATGCGTTCGACGGTCGCGACCGAAGTGCCACCGAACTTGACAACGATACGGGCCAATTTATTCCCCGAACTCCTGCCGAACCCGGCGGTACGCTTGATCTCGCGCGCTGCCATGCCACAAAGGCGGGGCACAGGCAACAGGGGAAGCGCGCCCTGCGACCACCCGCGCCTTGCCTCGGCCACGCTGGCGGGATCATATGGCGCCAAACGGAGCCGCCCCATGACCGCCAGCACCATCAACGATGCCGAAATCGCCAAATTCACCGCGATGGCCGAGCAATGGTGGGATCCCAAGGGCAAGTTCAAGCCGCTGCACAAGTTCAATCCGGTGCGCCTGTCCTATATCCGCGACAACCTGCTGCTGCATTTCGGGCGGGACGGCAATGCAATGCGCCCCTTCGAGGGGCTGACCATTCTCGATGTGGGCTGCGGCGGCGGGCTGCTCTGCGAGCCGCTGGCCCGCCTGGGCGCCACCGTCACCGGCATTGACGCCGCCGAGCGCAACATCGCCATTGCGCGCCTGCATGCCGAACAGTCGGGCCTCGACATCGACTATCGCGCCACCACCAGCGAAGCCTTGGCGGCGGAGGGCAAGGCCTTCGACATGGTGCTCAACATGGAAGTGGTCGAGCATGTTGACAATGTGCCGCTCTACATGAAGAGCTGCGCCGATCTGGTAAAGCCGGGCGGCCTGATGCTGACCGCCACGCTCAACCGGACAGCGCGCGCCTGGGCGCTGGCTATTGTCGGGGCCGAGCGCATCCTGCGCTGGCTGCCCAAGGGCACGCATGACTGGAACAAGTTCCTCACCCCCGACGAGATCAAGACCCTGCTGACCCGCAATGGCCTGATCGTGACCGGTGAGACGGGCGTGGTGTTTCACCCGCTCGCCGATGAATGGCGCCGGTCGCGCGACATGTCGATCAACTACATGGTGATGGCGGAACGCCCGGCCCGGCTATAGCGCTCAGGCCTTCATCAGGTCCTGCTTGTGAACGCCCAGAACCAGCCGGTCACCGTCGATCCGGTCGATATGTTCAGGGAAAATGTAGCGGTCAGCGGCGAACAGCCCGTCGGCATCGAGCCGGACAAAGCCCTCGCGCAGTGCCTTTTCCTGCATCTCGCGCGGCAATCGCTCATCCGGGGTGAATACATCGGCCAGCGCCGCGACAAAGGTGTTGCGCTCTTCTTCGAGGAGCGGGCTGACCCCTGCGGTTTCAGGGCCCGGCCGATCCGGGTCCTCGTCGCCGATACGGAACGTCTCGACCGTCCCGATCTCATGCATCGAGCGGTCAAACACCTTCATGCCGGCGTGAATGCTGTTGGGAATGGCTTCCATCATATCCTCCTGCGGTTCCCGTAATAACGTGTGAGGACGGTGCTCCGTTCCTGTTCGAACGGCCCGGGTCGACGAACATTTCGACTGCCGATTCACCGCTGGAAGCGCTATGACTTGCTGCAGACCGCCAGCGGAGCTGACATGCATCTCAACGCCATCGTGATCGCCATTCTTGCCGCCACCGTTTCGGCGCTTCCAGGCTATGCCCAGAGCGAGGAGGACGTCATGGCTCAGATCGAGGCCATTCATGGCGACTCCGTCGGCTTTGGCGAGGCCTTCGGCCTATTGCAGGATGCGTTTCTGTTTGGCGATCCGACGACCATAGCCGATCTTGGCGCCTATCCATTCGAAGTGGCCGCCAATGGCGAGCTTTACGACATCTTCGAGCCGCAGGACCTGATCGACAATTTCGACACCCTGCTGACCCAGGACACGATCGATGCCCTGTCCAGCCAGGACTTCGACGACCTGATCGTCACCAGCGAAGGCGTCGGTTTTGGCAATGGCGTGCTGTGGATGAGCAATATCTGCACCGACGACAGCTGCGCCGAGACCTATTGGGGCATCATCCGCATCAACAACTAGGCGTCGCGCTCGGCTTCGATATCGCGCGCCAGTTCCTCGGTCTCGGCGTCCGAGAGGTCCGTCTTGCTGACGTCGCCCAGCGGTTCGTGGCTGCGTTCCGTCTCGCTGGGCTTGTCTAGTGGCTTCGACTTGTCATCCTGACGGCGCTTCGGCAGGTCATTGCTGGTCATTATAGCGTCCCTTGTTCTGGCCGACGCTGCGCGTCAGCGATGCAAAATCGGCGGCCGCGTCGCGCGCATTGGCGGCGCGCAACAGGCGAATGGGAAAGGCCACCGCATCGCGATTGGCCGGGGTAAGATCCTCGATCGCCCGGTCATCGCCGGTTATCGCCGCCTCGGCCTGGGCCAGCGCCCGCTCGATTTCATCGCGCGAGAGGATATCCTTGGTCACAAGGCACCGGTTGACGGCGGCCACGGCCATCAGCAGGCCCTCGATCTGCAGGTTCGCAGCATTCATAGCGTCCTCCTCCACTCTCTCCCATCAACGCTCCGCACGGCAGAGCGATGCACTGCCAGGGCAAGCTCTCTCTCCGGCACGGTCGCTGCCAGTCAGCCGGCACAGCCTAGCCCCACCGCCCGACCCACATCCAGCCCCGCGGTCAATCGTACCGTACGGTACGGTACGGTTTTCGATTGATCCAGACCTGGAATGGGTCTAGTAAGGAACGACCGCGCCACCTGGATCGGCGCACCGAGTTTCAAGGACATCTGTCATGCCTGCTTACCGTTCACGCACCACCACCCATGGCCGCAACATGGCCGGCGCGCGCGGCCTCTGGCGCGCCACGGGCATGAAGGATGGTGATTTCGGCAAACCCATCATCGCCGTGGTCAACAGCTTCACCCAGTTCGTGCCTGGCCACGTCCACCTCAAGGATCTGGGCCAGCTGGTCGCCCGCGAGATCGAGGCGGCCGGCGGCGTGGCCAAGGAGTTCAATACCATCGCGGTCGATGACGGCATCGCCATGGGCCATGACGGCATGCTCTATTCGCTGCCCAGCCGCGACATCATCGCCGACAGCGTCGAATACATGGTCAACGCCCATTGCGCCGACGCCATGGTCTGCATTTCCAACTGCGACAAGATCACGCCCGGCATGCTCAATGCCGCCATGCGCATCAACATCCCGGTGGTCTTCGTGTCCGGCGGCCCGATGGAAGCCGGCAAGGCCATGCTCAAGGGCAAGCTGCAGGCGCTCGACCTGGTCGACGCCATGGTGATGGCTGCCGACGACAGCTATTCGGACGCCGAAGTCCAGGCCGTCGAGGAAGCCGCCTGCCCCACCTGCGGCTCCTGCTCGGGCATGTTCACCGCCAATTCGATGAATTGCCTCACTGAGGCACTCGGCCTCAGCCTGCCGGGCAATGGCTCGACGCTCGCCACCCACTCCGACCGCAAGCGCCTGTTCCAGGAAGCCGGCCATCTGATCGTCGACCTGGCGCGGCGCTGGTACGAGCAGGACGATGCGACCGCGCTGCCCCGCACCATCGCCACCAAGGCGGCCTTCGAGAATGCCATGACGCTCGACATCGCCATGGGCGGCTCGACCAATACCGTGTTGCACATCCTTGCCGCGGCCTATGAAGGCGGCATCGACTTCACCATGGACGACATCGACGCGCTGAGCCGCAAGGTCCCCGTGCTTTCCAAGGTCGCGCCCGCCAAGGCCGACGTGCATATGGAAGACGTGCACCGGGCCGGCGGGATCATGGCCATCCTGGGCCAGCTCGACCGCGCGGGCCTGATCAACCGCAAGGAACCGACCATCCACGCGCCCACCATGGGCGACGCCCTCGACAAGTGGGACATCTCCCGCACCAATTCGGAAAGCGTGCGCAACTTCTTCATGGCCGCCCCCGGCGGCGTGCGCACCACACAGGCCTTTTCCCAGTCCAACCGCTGGGCCGAGCTCGATCTCGACCGCCAGAACGGCGCCATCCGCTCGGCCGAGAATGCCTTTTCCAAGGACGGGGGCCTCGCCGTCCTGAAGGGCAATATCGCCATTGACGGCTGCATCGTGAAGACGGCGGGCGTCGACGAATCCATCCTCAAGTTCACCGGCAAGGCCCGCGTGTTCGAGAGCCAGGACGATACCGTCAAGGCCATTCTCTCCAATGAGATCAAGGAAGGCGACGTGCTCGTCATCCGCTATGAGGGCCCGCGCGGCGGCCCCGGCATGCAGGAAATGCTCTATCCGACGAGCTATCTGAAATCCAAGGGCCTGGGCAAGGCCTGCGCCCTTCTGACCGACGGCCGCTTCTCGGGGGGCACGTCCGGACTGTCCATCGGCCATGTTTCGCCGGAAGCTGCCGAAGGCGGCACGATCGGCCTCGTGCGGGAAGGCGATACGATCGAGATCGACATCCCCAACCGCTCCATCACCCTGCTCGTCTCCGATGACGAACTGGTGCAGCGCCGGCACGACCAGGACAAGCTGGGCTGGAAGCCGGCCCATCCGCGCAAGCGCAATGTCACGACGGCCCTCAAGGCCTATGCCGCCTTTGCCACCTCGGCCGCCAAGGGCGCCGTGCGCGATACCCAGGCCATCGACAAGCTCTGGCACTGAGGCGGGCTGGTCTCCTGATAGGGGTCAACCATCACCCCTCCTGCCTCCCCCATCAAGGGGGAGGTTGGGAGCGGTGGGCCACACATGCCCCCACCGATTCATCCACGACAAACACGTGACAAGCACCGCACCGGGTGCTAAATGGCCCTCAGCCACCTGACGGTCTGCCAAGGCTGTCTTCTGGTCAGGTTCGATGGCGGGGATTCCACCCTCCCCATCGAACCGACCCAAACTTTCCCCCCAAATCAATGGATTGTCAGCCGATGCCCAGCTCGGCGCGCAGCTTTTTGGTAAGCCCGGCGGCCACCAGAGCATGCGAGCGGCCAATATAGGCATGCAGCTCATCGTCGCCCAACGGCGAGGACTGCTGCACCGAAACCCACTGCCGTTTCGCAAAATAGGCCGCCTGCGTCACGCCATCTAGCGCGGTGAGAATACCGAAACTGGCTTCGCCGCACTTGAAGACCAGTCGGAGCGGCGCCTGATCGGAGAGCAGGCAAAACACCTTGCCACCCACTTTTGCGATGCGCGCTTCCCATTGATCGACAAAGGTCACGCCCGGCAAGGCGCTGAGCTGACCGTCGAATTCGGCGCGATCAAACAGGCTCAATTATGCTCTTCGGGCAGATCCGGGAGCGGCATGAAGTCGATGCCCTCGTCCAGCAGGGCGACGACATCGTCGCGCGTGGCTTCGCCATAGATGCCGCGCGCCTCGACCTCCTCGAAATGGATCTTGCGCGCTTCTTCGGCAAACCGGTCGCCGACATAGTCGGCTTCGCTGACCACCTTCTGCCGATAGGCCCGCAACAGGGCGCGGAGCTGGGCCGCGTCGGGCTGGGTCGAGCTCAGCGCAACCCTGTCGTGATCGGTACGCGCCACCGCCGGCGCCATCGGCGCCTTCTCGACTGCCGCGTCGCCGCACACCGCGCAGGTCACGATGCCGCGGGCCTGCTGTTCATCGAATGCGGCGGCATTCTTGAACCAGGCGTCGTATCGGTGGCCCTTGGAGCAATGGAGCGAATATTGAATCACGGCAACGTCTCATGAGCCGGATGGCTCTGCTGATTGATGATATAGGGCGCGGACTTAAGCCTGCAACGGGCCGGGCGCTGCAAAGTTTCGTGCATTGGCGAGCGCAGGGATGCGCTCGCGCGCATCGGCGACCAGATCGGGATCGATATCCGCCAGCAGAATGCCCGGCTCGTCATGATCGAGTTCGGCGACAATGCGCCCCCAGGGGTCGATGATCAGGGAGTGGCCATAGGTTGCCCGGCCGTTGGCATGCTGCCCGCCCTGCGCCGCCGCGATGACATAGGAGCCGGTTTCGATGGCCCGGGCGCGCAGCAGCACATGCCAGTGCGCCTGGCCCGTGGGCACTGTGAAGGCCGCGGGCACCGCGATCAGGTTTGCCCCGGCATTGGCAAGGCTATTGTAGAGCCTGGGGAAGCGCATGTCGTAGCAGATGCTCATGCCCAGGGTGAATTCACCCATCGGCGCTGTCACCGCTTCTTCGCCACCGGCATAGGTGGCGCTTTCGCGATAGGCATTGAGCCCGGCAATCGTCGCGTCGAACAGGTGGATCTTGTCATAGGTCGCCAGCATCGCCCCGTCCGGGGCGAACAGCACCGAGCGATTGGCAAAGCGCCCATCCGCCAGCGGCACCGCCAGCGAGCCGATATGGATATGCATGCCATGCTGCCCCGCCAGTTCGCCGACCCGCCGCAGTTGCGGATGGCCCTCGAAGGGCGAGGCCACGCTTTTGAGCTGCTCGCGGTTTTCTGGAAAGATCATGGTGACTTCCGGCGTGAGCACATAGTGCGCGCCAGCGGCCGCCGCCTCGGCCAGCATGGGCTCGAGCGCGGCAAGGTTGGCATCCGGGTCGAGCCCGGAGCGCATCTGGATGGCGGCGATTTTCATATGGGTATGACTTTCCCGTCAGGCCTGCAGCAGCGGATCGAGACCGCCGCGGCGATCCAGCGCCGCCATGTCGTCATAGCCGCCGACATGGGCATCATCGATGAAGATCTGCGGCACGGTGCGACGGCCATGCGCCCGCTGCGTCATCACCTCACGCAGCGCAGGATCGAGCACGGTGATCTCGGTATAGTCTGCCCCCTTCTCGGCCAGCAGCGACTTGGCGGCATGGCAATAGGGGCAGGTCGGCGTGGTGTAGATCTCGATTTTGGCCATGGGCATTTCTCCAGTGGAGACGGGCATTTGTTCTTATATGGGCAAGTCCGCGCCGATGACAACGCGAGCAAAGGTCACGACATCGACAGCCTCCACCCCCGCCTTGAGCAGGGTCCGCGTCACGGCCTTGACGGTGGCCCCCGTTGTGTAGACATCGTCGACCAGCACGACGCGCTTTCCCTGCGCCCGCAGCAGGATATCGGGATGGGCGGCGAAGGCGCCGGCGACGTTGCGCTGCCGGCCATCGCCGCTCAGCCCCACCTGCTGCCGGGTCTTGCGCGTCCGCCGGACCAGATCGCTGTCCACCCTGAGCCCGGTCCATCGGCCCAGCGCCCGGGCGAGTTCGGCGGATTGATTATAGCGCCGCTCCCGCTGCCGGGCCGGATGCAGCGGCACCGGCACCAGCAGCGGCGCACCGGCCCAAAGCTCGTGACCGGCCCCCGCCATCAGCCGGGCGCAGAAGCGCGCCAGCTCAGGCCGGTCGCCATATTTGAGCCGCGAGACCACGGTTCGCGCCACCTCGCCATAGATCACGGCCGCCCGCGCCCGTCCGAAGGGCGGCGGATCGGCCAGCGCCTCGGCCGATAGGGCCTCGGACCCCAGCGAGACTGCAAAGGGCAGGCCCAGGCGCGGGCAGATCGGAGCGGTGATCGGGCGCAGGGCCGCAAAGCAGTTCGGACAGAGCGTATCGGGCGTCGCCGTGGGCGCGTCGCAATTGAGGCAGACCGGAGGATAGGCCAGATCGAGCAGCAGGCTGCCCAGCCGCCGCACGCCACCGCCGACGCGCCGGTGCCACCCCTGACTTTTGACAACCCCTTCGGCGCTCTCCATAAGGCCAATAGTGCCACGTCCAGGAACGGCCGCAAGTCCATCATGAGCCAGCCGCCAGCGATTTTCGATACGCCACTGATCCGAGCCAACCTGGCCCGGCGCCCCGGCCAGGGTGACTTCGTGACCGATCTGGTGCTGGCCGATCTCCAAGACCGGCTCGCGACGCTGATCCGGGATTTTCCCAAGGCCCTGATCATCGGACCCGACACGGCGCGCCTGCCCGAAACGGCGCGCTCCGCCAGCGCCGAAATCCGTTTCGAACGCCATTCCGCTTTCGAAGGCAGTGATGACCTGCCCCCGATCGAGGGGGAGGACTTCAACCTCATCGTCTCGCTGTTGCATCTGCAGGCCGTCAACGATGTGCCAGGTTACCTGGCCCGGCTGCGCGCCCGCCTCGCGCCCGATGGCCTTCTGATGATCGCGGCACTCGGCGGGGAGACCCTCACGGAACTGCGCGAGGCCTTCCTGGCGGCCGATTCCCTGGTCTATGGCGGCGCCTCGGCGCGCGTCGCGCCCATGATCCAGGTCCGCGACGCCGGCGCGCTGCTGCAGCGGGTGGGCCTGGCCCTGCCCGTTGCCGACGTGGAAACCCATGTCGTGCGCTATGCCTCGCCCTTCGCGCTGATGGCCGAGCTCAAGGCCCTGGGGGCCACCAATCCGCTCGTTGATCGACCCAAGCGGCTGGCCACGCCGGCCCTCCTGACCGCCGCAGCCAATGCCTATATGGCGCGTGACGGGGACCCGGACGGCCGCATCCGGGCGACGCTGGAAATCATCTGGCTGTCCGGCTGGGCGCCGCATGAGAGCCAGCAGAAGCCGCTCAAACCCGGCAGCGCCACGACGCGGCTGGGTGATGTCTTGGGCAAGGGCTGACGATGGACCAGCTTGCCGGCCACATCCTGATCCTGTCCGGCCCGCCGGGTTCGGGCAAGACGACGACGGCCGCGACGCTGGCGCACCTGCCGGGCGTGCCCAAGGTGCACCTGCATTCCGACGATTTCTGGGGCTATATCAAGCATGGGCTGATCGCGCCCTGGCTGCCCCAATCGCACGCGCAGAATGTCATGATCAGCCAGATCGCGGCCAGCGTGGCGGCGCAATATGCGCGGCACGGCTATTTCGTGGTGCTCGACGGCGTGGTGCGGCCCTGGTGGCTGCCCGCCTTTGCCGTGCTGAACGTACCGCTGCACTATGTGGTGCTGCGCCCGACACGCGACGAGGCGGTCGCCCGCTGCCAGGCGCGTGGCGGCGATTCCCTGACCGACCCGACGGTCGTCGCTGACCTGCACGACCAGTTTTCCGAACTGGGGACCCACGAGCGCCATGTCCTGCCGACGGATGGGCTCGACCGCCAGCAGACGCTGGACGCAGTCATCGCCGCGCTGGACAGCGGCCGCTTCCGGCTCTGATCGCCCGCCGCGCCATGAAAAAAGGGCCGGTGTTTCCACCAGCCCTTTTCGCATTTTTGTATGAAAACGCTCGCTTTACGCGGCAGCTTCCTCGTCGCTCTCGGCAGCGTCGGTTTTGACGCGCTTGGGCGACTTGGCCAGGTTCTTTTCAATCAGCTGAACGGCTTCGGTCAGCGTCAGCTTGTTGACGGCGCCGATTTCGCGGCTCATGCGGTCCATGGCCTGCTCGAACAGCTGGCGTTCCGAATAGGACTGCTCGGGCTGCTCTTCCGAGCGATAGAGATCGCGCACGACTTCGGAGATCGCGATCAGATCGCCCGAATTGATCTTGGCTTCATATTCCTGGGCGCGACGCGACCACATGGTGCGCTTGACGCGGGCACGGCCGGTCACGGTGGTTAGCGCCTGGGCGACCATGTCCTCTTCGGCCAGCTTGCGCATGCCGACGGATTTGATCTTGGCGACAGGCACGCGTAGGGTCAGCTTGTCCTGTTCGAAACTCAGCACGAACAGCTCAAGGGTCAGGCCGGCGACTTCTTGTTCCTCGATCGAGACGATCACACCGACGCCATGCGCCGGATAGACAACATACTCGCCAGTCTTGAACCCAAGCCGCTGCTGTGACTTCTTGGCTACCATAGTCATGGAACTCCTTGTTGACGCCCCAAAGTGGACAATTCCTTGCGGGAAGGTCCGTCCACTCCTACTCTTTTTACCAGTGCCCTAACGGGGCGCTGCGCAGCAAAGATCCCATGGCCATCCAGGTCCGCTTTCCCCGGAGGTCCATACATCTAGCGATGTTGTCAAAAAAATCGTGCCTTAAGGCACGGGCTGGGTGACGGGCTCAACTGCATATGGCGAGACCATAGCACAAAAATTCAGCAAAATCAAAAACTACGAATCAGGTGCAGATTTGCCGTGCCGCAATTGGGCAAACATGTGGTCGGGACGCGCTTGCGCGCTTGTCCACCGGCTATGCACAGGATGAGCCGCCGCGAAGCTGTCGGCTGCAGGGTCAGCCGCCCGGCAGTCAGTCGCCTTCGCCAGGGGCTTCGGAGAAGTATTTCGCCAGCTTGCCTTCTTCGCCATCCTTGTCCTTGGCGTCGGGCAGCGGATCGCGCCGTTCGGTCAGGTTCGGCCAGATCGAGGCAAACTTGGTGTTGAGCACGAGCCACTCGTCCAGCCCGCTCTCGGTGTCCGGCTTGATGGCTTCGGCGGGGCATTCCGGCTCGCACACACCACAATCGATGCACTCGTCGGGATGGATCACGAGCATGTTCTCGCCTTCGTAGAAACAGTCCACCGGACACACTTCCACGCAATCGGTATACTTACAGGCGATGCAATTGTCAGTGACGATATAGGTCATATCGGGCGGCAGTCCGGCAGGGTCTCAACGCGTCCGGTGCTAAACCGTTTTCCGACGCGCTGCAAGGCTGCAAAGGCGCACCATTTGGCGCGAGACGGCGCGACGTTGAAACCTTTTGCCGCCATCGATGCTTGTCCTCGCAGATGAGGAGAGCATTGCCATGCACACACTTCCCGATCCGTCACAGCGCCAGCCCAAGGGCGATCACAACCGCCGGGTGTCGATGGGCCTCGATATCGATCAGTTCGCGGCCGAGGCCGGGGTCTCGCCCGAGGCGCTGCGCGAATATGAGATGACCAGCCCGGACCACAGCTTCGATATCGAAGTGGCCCGGCGCGTCGGCTTCACCCTCGAGCGTCTCGAACAGGTCCTCCCCAATTCCGAGACCGGTCGGAACACAATCGCGCCTGAGGGGTTGATTCAGTCCAACCCGGAACATTCAGGAGTACCCAAAATGGACCATTCCAATCACGTCCGTCTGTCGTCCACCGAGCTCACGCCATCCCTGCTGGAAGGCGCGACCATCTATGGCGCTGACGACCACAAGGTGGGCCATGTCTCCCATGTGCATGGTAGCGGCGCAGCCAGCCAGATCATCGTCGATGTCGGCGGTTTCCTCGGCCTCGGCGCCAAGCCGGTGGCAGTTCCGGCCAGCGACCTGGAATTCATGCGCGACGAGGACGGCGACATCCATGCCGTTACCGCGTGGACCAAGGACCAGCTCGAAAAGATGCCCGAGCACCATCACTGATAAAGCCAAATCGGCCCGGGAGCGATCCCGGGCTTTTTTCGACGTCAGCCTTGGCCGACCAGCGCGTTCAACGCCACGACGGCACCAACGCAGCAGACCGCCCCACCAAAAATCAGCCAACAGTCAAGTCGACCCTGCGAACCAAACACCTCGGCCCAGAAGCGATCCCGCAGGACCGCACGTTCCTGTTTGCTGAGGCCGACATTCTGCAGCATCGAGCGCCCCAGCATGCCGGAGCGCAAACTGACCCGGTAGCCCCCGATGATGAAGGCGCATATCCCGCCTGCAAATAGGCATCCAGCCATTGTCGGCCAATCCATATGCGTCTCCTCGACGGTATTCAGTCCGGATTGCTTGCCTGAACTGGGTCGGCATGGCGATAGACCAGATCCTCTGGGTCCTGCCGCGGCGCGTCGGCATCGCGCACGGCTCCGAGCCGCTCGGCTACCGCAATTGAGGACATGTTGGCCGGACCGATATAACTGACCAGGGTTGGCAGGCCACGCTCGGCAAAGGCCCAGTTGCGCAAGGCGACCGCCGCTTCCACCGCATAGCCGTGCCCTTCATGCCCTTCAAACAACAACCAGCCCAATTCCTTTTCTGGAAAGAGTGGCCCGTGATTGATGCCCACCTGCCCGACGCACTCACCCGTCAGGCGCAGATCGATCATCAGCGCGCCATGGCCGAACAGGTGCCAACAGGCGACGTCGTGACAGAACAATCCCCAGGCGGCGAAGCTGTCATAGGGCCCGCCCATATACTTCGCGCGTTCCGAAGTGAGCAGCTTTTCCATGGCAGGGAAGTCGGCGAAGACCGGCGGACGCAGGATGAGGCGCTTGGTGGTCAGGGTTAGGATCATGGTGTTTCCGCCTTACCTCGCCGCTCTGTGAGAGGTGAGAAGGCCCTACTCATCATCCCCACCATGCAGCCGGTCCGTCTCTCGCCGCTCCTTCTTGGTGGGGCGGCCAGCCCCGTCGCCGCGTGGAGCGATGGCTGCCTCATAGGGCGATTGCTCTGCTTTCGGCAGGACGGGCGGCGATAGATCCTCGTAGAGACCCTGGGCCTCGCTGGCCGGGCCGCGCCGCACGCCACAGTCGACAATACGCCAGACCACGATGCGATTGTGCAGGGCCATGGTCAACACGTCGCCGGCGCCCACCTTGAGGTCGCTGCGAACCGTGCGTTCGGAATTGACGCGGATGGCGCCTGTCTCGATGACCTTCTGCGCCAGAGTGCGCGACTTGAGCGCGCGCGAAAAGAACAGGAACTTGTCGAGCCGCTCCTTGCGGACCGGATCGCTCGTCCCTGCCAATCTCTACTCGGCCTTGCGGTCGCGCAGCGCCGCAAGCTTGGCAAAGGGGCTGTCCGGATCGAACGCCTTTTCTTTTCGTTCCTCGCGTGGCCGCTCGAAGCGCGCCTTGTCGCCCTGCTGGTCGGCCGGGCGGCGATTGTCGTTGCGACCCTTGCCTTCGAACTTGGGCTTCGGATTGAGGTGACGGGCCTTGGTAAGGTCCTGCACCTCGCCTTCGGGACGGCGCGGTGCCGTCGGACGCTGGTTGCGCTCGGGACGCTTGGCCTGCCCTTCGCCCTCGGGACGGCGGCGATGGTCATGCCGCTTGGCATCGACCCGCTTGCCGGCTGGCGACCATACTTCGTCAAATTCCGGCTCAGCGGGTGCGGCCGGCACGGATTCGGCGGTTTCGGGCGCCGATTCGACAACCGTCGTGGCCGGGATGTCGGCCTCGACCGACGGCGCGACATCGGCCGTCACCGCCTCAACTGGCGCTTCATCGACGGCGTCGACACTGGCCGGGTTCTCGGCCAGCACCTCTTCCAGCGCCGGGGCTTCGGCCGTTGCCTCCGACGCCACGGCGGGTGCCGCGACCTTGGGGGTGCGCTTGACGCGATAGCCGAGCGAATTGAGGATCGAGGCGAAATCTTCGCCCGAGCAACCCAGGAGCGACGTCATCTCGACCGTGACCCGGAAGCCGTTGCCCTCGGCGGCGCCCGCGGGCAGTTCGCCCTGGTGGCGGGTGGGGTCGAGCGCAATCAGCGGCCGGATGATATCGGCGAGGCGTTCTAGGATGTCGACGCGCACGGCGCGCTTGCCCGCCACCTTGAAGCCGGCAATTTCATAGAGACGCGTATCGACTTCAGGATCGACCACGAAGCTGGTGCGGCCGCTCAGCACGATATGGGGAATATCGGTGACGCCGGGCTGACGCACGCCGCCATGCTTGAGCGCGAACAGGATCAGCGCCAGCTCGCGCGGGGCGGGCTTCAGCGAGAGCGGCAGATAGATGTGGTAGGCGCCGAACTTGATGCCCAGCTTGCGCATCTTGCCGCGCACGTCCTGGTCGAGATTCTTGACCTCGTCAGCCACCTGGCTGCGCGGGATCAGCCCCAGATGCTCGAACAGCTGGAAGGCGATGCCCCGCGCCGCGCCATCGAGATCGGCCGGAGCCTCGAGCGCCATGACGCTTTCGAGCACGGTATTGATATGGTGGCGCAGCCAGAGGCTGAGCCGCTCCTGCACGCGTTCGAGATCGGTGCCGGTGAGGGTTTCGTCGGCCAGCATCAGGATACGCGGCCGGTAGAGCGCGTCACCCTCGATCAGTTCGGCAACGATATCGCCCTTCCAGCGCATGCGCCCGTCGGTGGCCAGCACGAATTCCTCATTCGGCGCGCCGGCAAGCCGGTCGGCACGATTGTGGATTTCGGGCGCCACCACCTGGTCGGCCGCAGAGCGCAGCCCCTTGATGTCAACGTCGCCATCATTGCGGGCCAGGGTGAAACGGAAGCCTTCGAGCGTGCCGATGAGATGGCCTTCCAGCCGCACTTCGCCACGCTCATTGATCTCGGGAGATGCCATACGTTTGTCTTTCAGGTGACGAAGCAGCACGCTCGTGCGCCGGTCGACGAACCGCTGGGTAAGCCGCTCATGCAGCGCATCACTCAGCCGGTCTTCAATGTCTCGGGTCTTTTCGCGCCAATGTGAAGGGTCTGCAAGCCAGTTTTTGCGGTTGGCGACAAAGGTCCAGGTGCGGACCTGCCTGATCCGGTTGCTCAAAGTATCGATATCGCCGCTCGCATTGTCGCAAAAGCGCACCTGCTCGGCAATCCAGTCCTCGTTGACCTTGCCGCGTTTGACTAAGTCCGAGTAAATCCTGGTAACGATTTCGCCGTGATTGGCCGGCGAAATGCCCTGATAGTCTGGGATTTGGCAGCATTCCCAGAGCAATCGCGCGCCATCGAGCCCGCGTGCCAACTGCCCGGCTTCATTGCGGGAAACGAATTCCAGGGCATGCTGGTCCTTGGCGATGGGCACCCGCGTCAGGCTGCGATGCTCCGGCGTCATCTCGAGACTGTCGCGCAGGGCGTTGATCGACGAAAAATCCAGCTGATTGTTGCGCCATTGCAGCACTTTAATCGGGTCGAAATCGTGCGTTTCGAGCGCCACGACCATTTCTTCGTCGAATCCCTGGGTCCCGCCGGTGACGCCAAAGGTGCCGTTTCGCGCATGCCGGCCGGCTCGTCCGGCGATCTGGCCAAGCTCGGCCGGGGTCAGCGGACGGCTGGTATGGCCATCGAACTTGCTGTCATCGGCGAAGGCCACGTGATGGATATCGAGATTGAGCCCCATGCCGATGGCATCGGTGGCGACGAGAAAATCCACGTCGCCATTCTGGTACAGCTCGACCTGCGCATTGCGGGTGCGGGGCGACAGGGCGCCCATGACGACGGCTGCCCCGCCGCGCTCGCGGCGGATCAACTCGGCAATGGCATAGACCTGTCTTGCCGAGAAGGCGACGATGGCCGAGCGGGTCGGCTGGCGCGAAATCTTCTTGGAGCCGGCATAGGTCAGCTGGGAAAAGCGGGGTCGGTCGATGATCTCGCAATGGGGCAACAACCGCTTGATCACCGGCGCCATGGTGGCGGCGCCCAGCAGCAGGGTCTCGCTACTACCGCGCGCATTGAGGATGCGATCGGTGAAGACATGGCCTCGATCGAAGTCGATGGCGGTCTGGATCTCGTCGATGGCCACGCAATCGACGCGAATGTCGGTGGGCATGGCCTCGACGGTGCAGACCCAGTAGCGGGGCCTGGCCGGGACGATGCGCTCCTCGCCCGTCACCAGGGCTACCGCGCCCTCCCCCACCCGCTCGACACAGCGCTGATAGACCTCGCGCGCCAAAAGACGCAGCGGCAGGCCAATCATCCCCGAGGGATGGGCCAGCATTCGCTCGATGGCAAAGTAGGTCTTGCCGGTATTGGTCGGGCCAAGAATCGCCTTGACCGATTGAGGAGGCGCGAAGGTCATTGTCGCCAATGTAGGGGCTTGCATCGCCGGATGCGAGGCCTGCCAGACATTGTCCCAGGAAAGGACAGCATTACGACCGTTTTGTCATGATGGTTTACCTGGGGAACATGAGGCGAACGAAACAGCACCGAATCGGCGCGACTCACTGAGTCCGGCTTCGTTCACGGCTAGGGCTGGTGGTTCCGAGCCATCGAGGACACAAGTGTCGAGCCAGGGCGACCTGCATTGCGAAAAACGCGCCAAATCCGTTCAGCTTGCTTGCCAAACGGTTAATTCACCCCCGAATCGAGCCCTTCGTGACCGAAAGGTAAAGGACTGCACCTGAAAGATTCTTCGCCGTTCATCAATGCCTGGGCGGCATTGCTGGCCCGCGGGACATCAGATTGAGGAAGTCGGCTGTTGACCGTGCCGAACTGGAACAGGGGCTACTGACAGGTTCCGACAGGGCAAGGGTCCAGAACCACCGCCTCCCTGACTGCAATCGGATTCAATCATGTCCCAGTTTGACCTCGCCGCCCTGCCCGCGCCCCTGGGCGACTATTTCACCGCCGGCGACCGCCGCGCCATCATCGGCACCTTCGCTCCCGACGCCCGCGTCCGCGACGAGGGCGAGGACCATGTCGGCACCGTTGCCATCGCCAATTGGCTGGACCGTGTCGAAACCCGCTACCAGCCGCGCTACGCGATCAAGGACGCCAAGACCGCTGGCGACCAGACCGTGGTGACCTTTGTCGTCTCGGGGACTTTCCCCGGCAGCCCGGCCACCTTGCGCCAGCAATTCGTCATCGCGGGCGACAAGATCACCAGCCTCGCCACGCTCTAGCCTGTCCCATTCCGGCACGATGGGGACCCCTTGGTTCCGCTCCCGTTCACCTCTGGTCCAAAGCCGGAACGAACAGGGAGCGAATCGGGCGAACCCCGCAAATGCGGCTTTGTTCACCGCAAGCGCTGGGGGGCCAGGGGCATGCCGGACACAAGAGCGCGCTGCCTCGCCGCCGGCTGCCGGGAGATGGCCGAAAACCGCTTCATCTCCATTGCCAAAGGATGAAGATCGGGCGTTTTGGCCAGACTGTGAACGGCGCATTGCCGACGATTTTACCCGCAGATGCAGCGCGTTAACGCAGGGGCGCCCGCAATGCGGGCGCTCTGACGGGCAAAATTGAGGATAAACCCGTTGACCGTCCCAGAGCGGGACGAGGCCCTACTGGGTCAGCTTGGTCAGCACCATGGAGAGATCGCCCATATTGGTGCCCAGCAGCACGCGATAGGGGATGAAATAGCCGGTCTCGAGCAGGGGCGCGTACCAGATGATGATCCGGTCGCTCTCGGCCAGATAGGTGGTGATGTCCGAGCTGGTGAAGTGGCCCGAAATGGGGTCGTAGTTGACCGTGCACAGCACGACCGGTCCCTGATAGCCGGTGCGCGGCGAGGTCGCCTCGTCCTCGCCGGCATAGCTCATGGCAATGTCGAAGCGCTCGACGCCGGTAAAGATCCGCGCCTGGCGCTGGCAGAGGCTCTTGTCGAGCCCATTGCCCTTGAGCACGAAGGTCGAGAGAAAATCGCTCACCCCGGTCAGGTGCCGGCGCTCCAGCGGCACGCGATCATAATTGTCGATGATCGGCGGCTGGACCTGGAAGGCGGAGACGTCGCGCCCGGCAAAGGACACATCGACGTTGAAGCTCTCGCCATTGGCGCGGGTTTCGAGGTCGAACGTGTCCGCCATCAGGTTCTGGCCTGAGGACCGCCCCACCGAGGATGCCTTGGCCGTGCCGCTCGCTACCAGGGTGCCGAGGCCCGCGACATTGGCCGACAGGTCCATCCGGTAGCGGCTGCCATCGTCTTCGAGGTCAACCGTCATGGCGGCGATATTGATCCCGCCCAGCGTCAGCACATAGCTGGCCGACGCGTTGACCTCGGCCGCGTTGACGCTATGGCTGAGGAAAACGGCCAGCGAGGCCAGGCAGGCATGTCGGAACTGGATCAAGGGACAAAGGTCTCTGCAGTGAGCGGGCGCGAATCAATGATTGCTTCAAAACTGCCTGCCGCTTATGGCCCATGCAAGGCGCTCGCGGGCGTTTGAGGCCGCTTTGCCTTGACTGCAGCGCCCGTTTTCTCTAAAGAGCCGCCAGATTTCACAACAATCGAGGCCCGTCGCGGACTTCTCCGCCACGCAGGACCTTTACACAAATAGGATATCTTCCAAATGGCACGTCGCTGTGAATTGACTGGCAAGGGTGTGATGGTTGGCAACAACGTCTCCCACGCCCTTAACCGTACCCGTCGCCGGTTCCTCCCGAATCTGGTGAATGTGACCCTGCTGTCCGAGGCGCTGGACCGCCCGGTCAAGCTGCGCATCTCGGCTGCTGCCCTGCGCACGGTCGAGCACCGCGGTGGCCTTGACGCCTTCCTGCTCAAGCAGAGCGACGACACGCTGTCCCCGCTCGCTTTGGGCATCAAGAAGGAAGTGCGCGCCGCCCTCGCTGCCTAAGCGACCGGCCGACAGGAATTTCAGCCGCGTGGGGTAATGCCCGCGCGGTTTTGTTTTGGGGGCACCGTGACCATGGTGCCAACCCGCTTCAAAATAGACTACAAGACAACCTCCGCTCCGGTCTGATGCCGGCCCCGCGGTTACATTGAGGTGCATTCTGATGCTTGCTCGTTTCCTGGTGGCTGTTGCCGCCATGGTCGTGGTCGTTGCCGCGTCCAATTTCCTCGTTCAGTTCCCTGTCGCCTTCCAGCTGGGCGACATCAATGTCGGTGATATCCTCACCTGGGGCGCCTTCACCTATCCGGTGGCCTTCCTCGTGACCGATCTCACCAATCGCGCCTTCGGCCCTGCCCGCGCCCGGCTCGTCGTCATCGCCGGCTTTGCCGTCGCGGTCGTGCTCTCGATCTGGCTGGCCACGCCCCGCATCGCCATTGCCTCGGGCACGGCATTCCTGCTGGCCCAGTTCCTCGATATCTCGATCTTCCACCGCCTGCGCAACGGCGCCTGGTGGCAGGCGCCGATATTCTCCTCACTGGTGAGCTCGGCGCTCGATACGATCCTGTTCTTCTCCCTCGCCTTCGCCGCCCCCTTTGCCGCCCTGGACACCATGTTCGGCCGCGAGGACGGCTCGCTGGCCTTCCCTGCGCCGCTGCTGGGCGTCGGCCCCGAGGTTGAACTCTGGGTCTCGCTGGGGCTGGGTGATTTCCTGGTCAAGCTGGTGCTGGCGGTGTTGTTGCTTGCGCCCTACAAGACGCTGCGCGGCTGGCTGGCCGGCCGGAGCGCCGTGGCGGCCTGAGACCGTCTATTCTGGCAGCGCGAATTCCAGCAGGAGGCTGCGCTGCCAGTCGTTGAAATTGTTGTCCGACCCAATGAGGATGCGCAGCTCGCCATCGGGCGCCGTATGCACGGTCATCGATTCCATGTTGTCGATCGAGCCGCCGCTGGCTGACAACAATAGTTCGCCCGCCATCACATTGTCCGGCCGCACTTCGGCGGCGGGCACGCGGCGCAGTTCCATCACGAAACTCAGCATCGAGACGCCGCGCTCCAGCACGAGGAGATCCCCGTTGGGCAAGAAGGCGCATTCGGTGGGGTTCACCACCGGGCTGTTCTGGTAGCCGATCGGGCCCTTGTCGTTCTGCCCCAGCAACCAGCCGCGGTGATTGCCCTCGGCGTCGAGATATTCCTCAGCCAGAAGCAGGGTCGAGCCCGCAATAGGCGAGGCAGGCGGCGCGATGCACACCGATTCCAGTGTTTCATTGGTCCGCCGGTCGGTCAGCCAGTCTGGAATCGCCACCTCGCGCGCCGGGCCGCCCGGAACGCCATTGTTCAGCGCAAAATCGGCAACCCGCGTCAGGTGCTCGAAACCCACCCGCAGCGCGACCGGCACCCCGTCGCGCAACACCGTATCGACGCCTTCGGCATCGCGCGCATATTGGCGCGGCAAGACCTCGCCCCGCGAGTTCCGCATCGGCTCGATCGTCACGCCGATAAAGCCGAACAGCGTATTGGCATCGTCATAGGCCAGCTGGCCGGTAACGAAATTGCCGCGGTCGGTGACAAAGACCACCTGCTGGTCTGGCCCGGTGACGGCAAGGCCGGAGAGACCGCCAAACGTGTCGTCCGGACTGGTCATGGCGACGCCGCCGCGAAAGACCAGCCCATCCACCGCCTCGCCGACCACACTGTCCTTGAACTGGGTAATCTGGGTTGCCGTCACCGTCACGTCGACAGCGGCGGCGGGCATCGTCCCCGCCAGCAGCGCCGCAGCAATGGCGCCGAACCGGGTCATCCGCGTCCGCGCCGACGCGATTGGGCCGGCATTTCTTCGTCGAACAATGCCGCCAGCTCGTCGGTCAGCGCGCCCGCCAGTTCCTCGGCATCGAGCAGGGTCACCGCGCGGCGATAGTAGCGCGTCACATCGTGCCCGATGCCGACGGCCACCAGCTGGATGGGCGAACGGGTCTCGATATCCTCGATCACCTGCCGCAGATGGGCTTCGAGATAGTTGCCCGCATTGACCGACTGCGTGCTGTCATCGACCGGCGCACCATCGGAAATCACCATCAGGATGCGGCGGGCCTCGGGGCGGGCCATCAGGCGCTTGCGCGCCCATTCGAGCGCCTCGCCATCGATATTTTCCTTGAGCAGCCCCTCGCGCATCATCAGCCCGAGATTGCGCCGCGCATGGCGCCACGGCTCGTCGGCCGACTTGTAGATGATGTGGCGCACGTCGTTGACGCGGCCCGGATTGGCCGGACGCCCGGCTTCGAGCCAGGCCTCGCGCGACTTGCCGCCCTTCCAGGCGCGGGTGGTGAAGCCCAGGATCTCGACCTTGACACCGCAACGCTCCAGCGTGCGGGCAAGAATGTCGCCACAGATCGCCGCGATGGTGATCGGTCGCCCGCGCATCGAGCCCGAATTGTCGATCAACAGCGTGACGATCGTGTCGCGGAAGTCGGTGTCGTTCTCGACCTTGAAGCTCAGCGCCTGCATCGGGTCGGTCACCACGCGGGTGAGCCGTGCCGTATCGAGCAGCCCCTCCTCGAGGTCGAACTGCCAGCTGCGATTCTGCTTGGCCATCAGGCGACGCTGCAGCTTGTTGGCCAGCCGCGCCACGGCGCCGGCCAGGTTTTCCAACTGCTTGTCCAGCAGGCTGCGGAGCTGGTCGAGCTCGTCGGGCGGGCAGAGGTCGGCCGCCTTGACGATCTCGTCGAACTTGGTGGTGAAGACCTTGTAGTTGAACTGGTTGGAGAGCTGCGTGCCCCCGTCCTTGGCGGGCGGTGGCATGGGCGCATCTTCGCCGGCCTCGGCGGCGGCATCGTCGTCGCTGTCGGCCATGTCCGATTCGATGCCGTCGACATCGCCGGTCTCTTCGCTGTCGCCGGCCTGCTCGTCCTGCTCGCTGTCCTGGCTGTCGTTTTCGCCTTCGCCCTGTTCGGGGGACTTGTCCGAGCTGTCGCCGCCCTCAGGCTCCTGGTCGTCGCCCTCTTCCTCATCGGAGGAATCGGCATCGTCCATGTCGCTTTCGGGCACGAGATTGAGGTCGCGCAGCAGCGCCTTGGCCGCCTTGGAAAACTCGTCCTGGTTTTCGTAGCGCGTCAGAAGCTCGTCGAGCGACTTGCCGCCCTTGTCCTCGATCTCCTTGCGCCACAGATCGACCAAGGCATGGCCGGACGGCGGCACCGGCACGCCGGCCAGCTTCTCGCGCAGCAAGAGGCCCAGGGCCTCGGCAATCGGCGCATCGCCCTTGCTGTCGACCTCGGCGAAGTTGGCACGGAACAGCCGGTCCTCCAGCATTTCGCCGATATTGCCGACCATGCCCGGCATGCGCACGCAGCCCAGGGCCTCGACACGGGCCTGTTCCAGCGCGTCGAAAGCCGCGCGGGCCGTGGGGTCCATCGGCGAGCGCTTGCGGTGGGTATCGGGGTCGTGGCTGGCCAGCCGCATGGCCATGGCGTCGCCCTGCCCGCGCGCAATGGCAATGTCCCGCCGTGTGGGCAGCCGCGGCAGGTTGGCAAGCCGCGCCTTGTCCGACGTCAGCAGCGGCCGGTCCGAAGTGAACGTGACGTCAAGGTCCGCCTTGCCGCCAATGGCGCGCACCGTGGCGCCCATGGCGGATTTGAACACCTGGGTCTGGTCGGGCTTGTTGGCTTTGCTGCGCGGCGGTGTGGCCATGGGTCTATCGCTTCAATGCCCGCGACCCATGGTTCGACAAGCTCACCATGAGGTCTACGGATCATCGCAGAATTCACAGTAGGCCCCGTGGTGAGCTTGTCGAACCACGAGACCGTGCGTGCGGCGCCTAGGCCGAAATGGCCAGGTTGGCCGAGCTTTCCGGCAGGTCTTCGCCGAACACGCGCTGGTAGAACTCGGCCACGACGGGGCGCTCGAGTTCGTCGCACTTGTTGAGGAAGGTCAGCCGGAAGGCAAAGCCCACATCGCCGCCGAAGATCTGGGCGTTCTCGGCCCAGGTGATCACCGAGCGGGGTGACATCACGGTCGAAAGATCGCCATTGATGAAGGCCTGGCGCGTCAGATCGGCCAGCCGCACCATGTTGGAAACGAGCTTCTTGCCCTTTTCCGTCTCGGCATAGGCTTTGTTCTTGGCCAGGACGATGCCCACTTCCTTGTCATGCGGCAGATAGTTGAGCGTCACGACTAGGCTCCAGCGGTCCATCTGACCCTGGTTGATCTGCTGGGTGCCGTGATAGAGGCCCGACGTATCGCCCAGACCGATCGTATTGGTGGTCGAGAACAGCCGGAAGGCCGGGTGAGGCGTGATGACGCGGTTCTGGTCGAGCAGGGTCAGGCGACCCGCGACTTCGAGCACGCGCTGGATCACGAACATCACGTCGGGACGGCCGGCATCATATTCGTCGAACACCAGCGCCACATTGTTCTGCACCGCCCAGGGCAGGATGCCGTCGCGGAATTCGGTGACCTGCTTGCCGTCCTTGAGCACGATCGCGTCCTTGCCGACGAGATCGATACGGCTGACATGGCTGTCGAGATTGACGCGCACCAGCGGCCAGTTGAGTCGGGCGGCGACCTGTTCGATATGGGTCGACTTGCCCGTGCCGTGGTAGCCCTGCACCATGACGCGGCGATTGAACTGGAAGCCCGCCAGGATCGCCAGCGTGGTGTTGCGATCGAACAGATAGTCCGGGTCGATCGGCGGCACGTGGCTGCTGGTTTCCTTGTAACCCATCACCTTCATGTCCGTGTCGATGCCGAACAGCTCCCGGGCCGAATATTCGGTGTCGGGCAGATTGGTATACTCAGTCATGGCAAAGCTCTTGGCGGAAGGATCAAGGCGGGAAGGGCAGAAAAGACGCGGGCTCTATAGCAGCATTGTGACGGAGGCGGTAGCCACCCCAACCTCAGGGCTACTTTGCGACAAACCCGGTTTTCTTGAGATGGGCATAGGCGGCGATGATGGTGCGCAGGCGCTCTTCCGAGGCCTTGTCACCGCCATTGGCATCGGGGTGGTGGATTTTGACCAGCGTCTTGTAGGCGCGCTTGATGTCGTCCGACTTGGCCTGCCCGATAATGCCCAGCGTTTCGAGCGCCCGTCGGTCCTGCTCATGCAGCGGCTTGACGCGCTCGGTGGCCGGCTTCTGCGACTGGCGATGACGATATTTGGCAAACACGCCGAACGGGTCGCCAAACCGGTCACCCGGACGCAGGCCCGCCGTCTGGGCCGAACGCGAGGTCCGCGTGCCCGGATTGCCGGTGGCAAAGCTCGAGCGGCTCTCGGCCTTGGGCGGCGCATGCAGCGCCTCCTCCAGCTCGTCCTTTTCCATGCCGGCAAAGAAATTGAACGCCGTATTGTAGTGGCGGACATGCTCGAGACAGAAGTGGTGGTACTGCCCCTCGCTGCGGGCACCCTTGGGCGCGCGGTACTCACCCGCCAGCTCGCACCCCTCCCAGTCGCAGACATGCTCGATCGGCGCCGGTTTTTCTTCCCGGCGCGGCTTGATGCGAATGGTGTCGAAGAGCTTGGATTGCAGTTTCATTGCGCCTAGTTAAATGCCTGAACCATATAGAGGCCCGACGTCATGAGTGCCAGTGACACTATTACCGCCAAGCTCACCGCGAAATTTGCCCCCGCCTTCCTCGATGTGATCGACGAATCGATGCAGCATCATGGCCACGCCGGGTGGCGCGAGGGTGGTGAAACCCATTTTCGTGTCAGAATCGCGACCCGTCATTTTGACGGGATGAGCCGCGTTGCGCAACATCGTGCCGTCATGGACGCTCTGGACGCCGAACTCAAGGGCCGCGTCCATGCCCTCGCCATCGAAGTGCTGCCGTCCCAAGGGCCATTTGAGCTGCCCAACCGGGTCTAGCCGGCCTTCAGCCCTGCGGGTGCTGCGGCTGGATCCGCCGCACCAGCACGCGGGCCACGCGCTGCCGATCGCGCTCGAGCACCTTGAAGTGAAAGCCGTGCGCGTCGATTTCCTGCCCTTCTCGCGGGATCACCTTGGCGGCATCGATGACAACCCCTGCCACGGTATGAGCGCGGCTGTCGGGGAAGTTCCAGCCCATCGCGCGGTTGACGTCGCGCACCGGCAGGCTGGCATCGACACTATAGCCGCCATCCGGCAGCCGGCGGATGCCGTTGAGCAGCTGGTCTTCGGGCTCGTCATGCTCATCGGAAATCTCGCCGACGATTTCCTCGATGATGTCCTCCAGCGTCACCAGCCCTTCGACGACGCCATACTCGTCCAGCACGATCGCCATATGCTCGTGGCGCTTGCGGAACTGGGCGAGCTGGGAATGCACCGAGGTGGATTGCGGCACGAACCAGGGCTTATAGACGATGGTCTTGACGTCCACCGCCCGCGCTTCGCCATTCACCCTGGCCAGCGCCCGCAGCACGTCCTTGGCATGCAGCAGGCCGACGATGTTGTCCGGGCTGCCCTCATAGATGGGGATGCGCGTATAGGCGCTGTCCAGCACCTGCTCCACCAGCTCGTCCGCCGGCAGGTCGATATCGAGCGTCAGCATCTGGGTGCGATGCACCATGACGTCGGACACCCTGAGGTCGCGCAGGTCGAGAATGCCACCGAGCATATCTGCGTCATGCTTGATCACTCCGCCTTCGGCATGGAGGTAATCCACCGTGCCGCGCAGCTCGTCATGACCCGATCGCGCATCTTCCTCGCTGGCCCGGACGCCGAACAGGCGCAGCATGGCGGTCACCAGCCACTGCACCGCCAGCGTCACCGGCGCGAATACCACGACGATGATATTGATGGCCGGCGCCACTGCCAGCGCAAACGAATCGGGGCGCATCAGCGCCAGCGTCTTGGGCATCACTTCGGAAAACACCACGACGGCGGCCGTCATGGCCAGCGTGGCATAGACAATGCCAGCCTCGCCGAAGATCTGGATCAGCAGGCTTGCCGCCAGCGTCGAGGCCAGGATGTTGACGACATTGTTGCCCAGAAGGATCGCCCCGATCAGCCGCTCCTTGTCCGCAATCAGCTTCTCGACGGTCAGCGCCCGGGAATCGTCATTGCGGGCCAATTGGTGGATGCGGGCCCGCGAGGCGGCAGTCAGGGCTGTTTCCGAACCGGAGAAGAAAAAGCTCATCGCCAGGAGAGCAACGATCGCCAGGGCGGTGATCAGCATGGGCTATGGCGTCCTTTGTTGATTGAGAAACGCTGCCACCGAGCCGGGCTCGACATTGCGTTCGATGAAGGCCTTGCCGATGCCGCGTGTCAGAATGAAGGTCAGCGCGCCCCGCGAAACCTTCTTGTCCTGGGCGATAGCCGCCATCAGCAATTCGGTAGAACCCAGCGCACCGGGAATATCAGACAAGGTGGTGGGCAGGCCCGCTTTCTGCAAGTGCGCGGCGATGCGGCCAGTGTCCTGGCTCGGCGCCAGGCCCAGCTGCGCCGAAAAGCCATGCGCCAGTACCATGCCCACGGCAACGCCTTCACCATGCAGCAGGCGGTCGGAATAGCCGGTATCCTTTTCCAGCGCATGGCCGAAGGTATGGCCCAGATTGAGCAGCGCCCGCACGCCCAGCTCTTTCTCGTCCGCGATCACCACCCGCGCCTTGTGCGCGCAACAGCGGGCAATGGCCTCGCCCCGCGCCGGCCCGCCAGCGAATATCTCGGCCTGGTTGGCTTCGAGCCAGAAGAAGAATTCCTCGTCGTCGATCAGCCCGTATTTGACCACTTCGGCATAGCCGGCCGCAAACTGGCGGGGCGAGAGCGTATCGAGGGTCGACAGGTCGGCCAGCACCAGACGCGGCTGGTGGAAGGCGCCGATCAAATTCTTGCCATGCGGCGAATTGATGCCGGTCTTGCCGCCGACCGAGGAATCCACCTGCGCCAGGAGCGAGGTCGGCATCTGCACGAAATCCATGCCCCGCCGTGCGATCGAAGCGGCAAAACCGGCCAGGTCCCCGATCACGCCGCCGCCCAGTGCGATGACAAGATCGCCCCGCTCCAGCCGCGCCGCCAGAATGCCCTCGACCGCCTGGCCAAGCAGGGTCCAGGATTTGGTGCTTTCGCCTGCCGGCAGCACGATCTCGGTATGACCGAGCCCGGCGGCATCGAGCGAAGCAAGCAGTCGTGGCAACTGCGCCCTGGCGACATTGTCGTCGGTGATGATGCCATAGCGGCGCCCTGGAAAGCGCTCGGCCAGGATAGGCCCTGCATCGTCCAGCAGCCTGTCGCCAATCAGGATGTCATAGGCGCGCTCACCCAGAGCGACGTGAACCTTGTGAGCAATATCGGCCATGGTCAGTCCTGGCGTTGGAGATGGGCGAGCACTGCGTCGATCACGTCGCCCGCCACAACATCCTGCGGCACATCGCGCGAGATGACCGTCACGTCGGCCTCGGCATAGATGGGGTAGCGGTCCTCGATCAGCTTTTCGAGCGTCTCGCGCGGATTGGCCGTCTTGAGCAGGGGCCGGTTGGAGCGGCGCGAGACGCGCTCGAACAGGATGTCCACCTCGGCCTTGAGCCAGATCGAAATCGCTTCGGCCTTGACCAGCGCGCGCGTCTCGCCATTGACGAAGGCGCCGCCGCCGGTCGCCAGCACGACATTGCTTTCCTTGAGCACGCGGGCGATGACCCTGGTTTCTCCGGCGCGGAATTCGGGCTCGCCCCGCTGCTCGAAGATTTCGGGAATGCTCATCTGCGCGGCCTTCTCGATCTCCTCGTCGCTGTCGAGAAAGTGGCGCCCCAAGCGATTGGCCAGCCGGCGGCCGACCGTGGTCTTGCCCGCCCCCATCATGCCGACCAGCACCAGCGGCTTGCCGGCGAGACGCTCGGCAAGCTGTTCGGCGCGGGCCTGCCGCAATGCCGCGTCCGGTCGGTTCAAATGGCGCTCCCCTAACGTTGCCGCTATCAAGCCGTCCCGCCCTCTCCTGTCAAGAACTTGCAGGCCGGCGCCTCACAACGCACTATGCCTACGGAAACGAAACCTTTTTCTGTCAGATTGCGCAGAGTTTTGACCGCCGGACCGCCATGCCCACCCTGATCCGCCTCATCATCACGCTGCTTTTCCTGGCTGGACTCGTCTATGCCGGCATGGTCGCACTGATTGCCTTTGTCGAGCCGACCCCCAAGGAAGTGACCATTCGCATCCCGACGCGCGACCTGCTCTCGGGCGGGCAACCGCCCCTGCCCGGCACGGAACAGCCGCCTGCCGAAGCACCCGCAGCAGAACCAGCCAATCCATGAGCGGCCACCTGATCGGCGCGTTTCTCGAGATGATGAGCGCCGAACGAGGCGCTGCCAAGAACACCATCGACGCCTATCGTCGCGATCTCTCCGACTATGCCGGTTATGTCGCCGGCCGGCAGCAGACCCTGCTGACCGTCGGGCGCGAAACGGTCAATGCCTATCTCGATCGCCTGCGCCTTGATGGTCTTTCCGCATCCTCGTCTGCGCGACGCCTCTCTGCCATCCGCCAGTTTCATCGCTTCCTCTGCGCCGATGGCATGCGCAGCGATGATCCCACCCGCATCGTCGCCAGCCCCAAAAGCCGCCGCGCCTTGCCCAAGGTGCTGTCCATCGCCGAGGTGGACAAGCTGCTCACCACCGCCGAGGCCGAAGCCAATGCCGAGGCGTCGCCGCAAAAGCAGGCGGCGGCCCTGCGTCTCTATGTGCTGCTCGAACTGCTCTACGCCACTGGCCTGCGCGTCAGCGAGCTGGTGAGCCTCCGTCGCTCGGCCGTCATGCGCGACACCAGCTATCTGACCGTCACCGGCAAGGGCAACAAGGAGCGCGTCGTGCCGCTCAACGACCGGGCCCGCGACGCCATCAAGACTTATGTGGCAACGCTTGAGGCCGGCCCCTTCCTCTTTCCCGCGACGGGCGTCGAAGGCTATCTGTCCCGCCAGGTCTTTGCCCGCGACCTCAAGAGCCTCGCCGGTCGCGCCGGCATTTCCGCATCGCGGGTCGCCCCGCATGTCCTCCGCCACGCTTTTGCCAGCCATCTCCTGGCCGGTGGCGCCGACCTGCGCGTCGTGCAGATGCTGCTCGGCCACGCCGATATCTCGACCACGCAGATTTATACCCACGTCCTCGACGAGAAACTGCGCACTCTGGTGGAGACGCATCACCCCCTGGCGGAGGGCTGACTTTCCGACCTCTCCCTTCGGGGGAGAGGTAAGAGCACCCTTTCCTGTGTCCCAATCCCGGTCGAGCCTTGACTCACTGTTGCGCCGTCGCCACTTTCCGGCCACTTTGGGGCGCAACAGCAGCGGCCTTATGATAGGGTCCGTAAAACAGACCCCTAACGGGCAGGTGGGATGCAGTCTTATCTCGATTTTGAAAAGCCGGTTGCCGATCTTGAAGGCAAGATCGCCGAGCTCAAGGCTATGGCCGCGACCGATCAGGCCGTGAGCATCGACGAAGAGGTCAATCGGCTCTCCAGCCGCGCCGACGAGGCGCTGATCGAGATCTACAAGCGCCTGACCCCATGGCAGAAGACCCAGGTGGCCCGCCACCCGCAGCGCCCGCATTTTTCCGACTATGTCGGCAAGCTCATCACCGAATGGACGCCCCTGGCCGGCGATCGCAAATATCGCGAAGACGCTGCCCTGCAGGCCGGTTTCGGCCGCTTCAACGGCCAGTCCGTCGCCATTCTGGGCCAGGAAAAGGGCAGTTCGACCGAAACCCGGCTCAAGCATAATTTCGGCATGGCCAGCCCCGAGGGCTACCGCAAGGCCGTCCGCATCATGGACATGGCCGACCGCTTCAACATTCCATTAATTTCCTTCGTCGATACGGCAGGCGCCTATCCCGGCATCGGCGCCGAGGAGCGCGGCCAGGCCGAGGCCATTGCGCGCTCGACCGAGAAATGCCTCGAGCTCGGCGTGGCCAATATTGCCATCGTCATCGGCGAGGGCGGCTCCGGTGGCGCCATTGCCATTGCCGTCGCCAACCGCGTGCTGATGCTGGAAAATTCCATCTATTCGGTGATTTCCCCCGAGGCAGGTGCCTCCATCCTGTTCCGCGACGCCGCCAAGGCGCAGGACATGGCCACCGCCCAGAAGATCACCGCCCAGGACCTGCTCGGATTTGGCGTCATCGACGGCATCATCCCTGAACCGGCCGGCGGTGCCCATCGCCACCACGAGGCGGTGATGGACGCCACACGCAATGCCATTTCCAGCTTCCTCGCCGAATTTGGCAGCCGAGGGCGCCTCGAGACCCGCGAGCACCGCCGCGAAAAGTTCCTGGCGATCGGCAGCGCGCTCTAGCCCCCACCTGACCTCCCCCTGAAGGGGAGGAACCTGGCCGGTGCTCGTCTTCAATCCTGCCAAACACGCCCAACAGCCCCTCCCCCTTCAGGGGGAGGCGGGGTGGGGGTCACCAAAGCCTGTCCACGGAGAGGTAATAAACCAACACACTCGCGTGATATGACCCGGCTTCCAGCCGATTTTGCTGCGTGGTAATGGTTCGTTCACCAGCAATTCTCATGCTGCGGTAACCAACTGGCCCTATGGGTCACCGCTCCATTGTTCTGCACCGGGCCGACGATCTTGACCGCCACGTTCCTCCGCAAGCTCTCATCGATCCTGATCCTGCTCTGGGTGGCATTTGGCCTGGTGGCCTGCGGCGGCTTCATGCCCAAGAGCAATGACAATCGCCACAACCAGCCGCTATCGAGCGTCACCCAGGCCGGCTTGCGCAACATGGGCTCCTCGCCCGGCGAAGCCATGGTCATCCGCATCTTCAAGCAGGAAGAGACCCTAGAAGTCTGGAAGCGGACCAGTGCCGGCCAGTTCCGCCTGTTCAAGGCCTACGAAATCTGCGCCTATTCGGGCGATCTCGGTCCCAAGATCAAGGAAGGCGACCGGCAGAGCCCGGAAGGCTTCTATACGATCACGCCGGGCCTGATGAATCCTCGCTCGAGCTATTATCTCGCCTTCAACACCGGCTTTCCCAACAAGTTCGACCGCGCCCATGGCCGAACCGGCAGCGACCTGATGGTGCATGGCGACTGCTCCTCGCGCGGCTGCTACGCCATGACCGACCAGGGCATTGCGGAAATCTATGCGCTGGCCCGCGAGACCTTCAAGGGCGGCAATCCCAGCTTCCAGCTCCAGATCTTTCCCTTCCGCATGACCGCGGCAAACCTGGCCAAGCAGGCCTCGAGCCAGCACCTGGCGTTCTGGAAGGACATCAAGGAAGGCCACGACCTGTTCGAGCTGACCAAGGCGCCGCCCGCCTGGGACGTCTGCGAGCGTCAGTATATCTTCAATGCCAGCAGTGGCGGCGCGCTCAACCCGATGGGGCCCTGCCCCGCCGTGGTACAGATCGCCGGGCTGGCCGAAAAGCAGCAGGCCGACGAGATGGCCTTTGCCAGCGCCGTCGAGAGCGAGGCCCAGAAGGCGGCCCGCCTCGCCGCCGAAGCCGAGCGCGAGGCCGCCGCCGTGGCGGCCGCCAAGGAGCGCGGCGAAGCCATCAACGGCGCTGTGTCCGGCCTGTTCGGCGGCCTGGGCAGCATGTTTGGCGGCAAGGATGACGATGTCGTGCCGGTGATGAGCGGCAAGCCCGCGCCCAAGCCGCTGCCCCGGCTGGAACGCCCTTAGGCACTACCACGCATCATCCGCCTTGCCATCGCCCGGCAACCGGGATGCAATGGCCTCGGTCGCGCACCATATCTGGGCCGCATTCGCGGGCAATGTGAGCCCGCCGGCCGGTGCCGCAACGGAGAGTTTGCCTTGGAAGAAACCCCTGCCGTCCAGAGCGAACCCAAGGCCACTGTGGAGCCCCCCAGGGCCGGCATACCGCGTGAACCCGCTCGCCGCCGCCTGCCTCTCGCCAATATTCTCAGCTTCGTCGTGGGCCTCGTCGGCATCGCCGCGATTGGCGCGGCGACCTGGGTCTATGTCGAGACCCGGCGCGACATCGACCGGATTTCCACCGACATCGCCCAGATCCGCCTGAGCCTCGAACTCTTCGGCCAGATGAACCAGGCTCGCGATGTCACGGCCGGCGGCGACGCCGGCCTCGTGGATCTGGCCAACCGGATCGCCATTCTCGAGCAGAGCTGGCGCGGCGCGGAGGGCGCAGCTGCCAATCCGGCGCTCGCGACCACCGCGGCCCCCACACCACCTGCCGCCGCTTCGGCCGGCGATTGCCTGCCCACCGGAACCCGTTTCCTCGTCACCTCCGGCGACAGCTACCCGGTCTGCGGCATTGCCGCCAATGTCGAGATCGGTGCGGTCGACAACGGCTTCCTCTCGCTGGCGGACGGCACCATCATCGCCTCGGGTGGCAATATCGGCCTGCCGGGCACCAGCTGCATGATCGGCGTCGTTTCGGCCGGTGAAGACGGCATGACCGGCTTCGCCGAAATCCGGGTGACCTGCTGAATTTCCGCGTTCGGATACTGCAAAACAGAAGGCCCGGATCGCTCCGGGCCTTTGTTCATTCCATCGCGCCAATATCTAGAAGGCGCCGTGGCAGTGCTTGAACTTCTTGCCTGAGCCGCAGGGGCATGGGGCATTGCGCGACACCCCGACCAGCAGCTGCGGATCGATCGGCTTGAGCGATGGGTCGCTGCCCACGGCGCCCAGCGCCCCGGCAATGGTCTCGCCGCCCACATCGGCATCATTCTCGCCAGTCAGCGGGTCGATATGGGTTTCCTGCAAGCGGCTGAGATCGGGTACGGGTGGCGTGATCGGCCGCGGCTGCAGTTCGACATGGCTGAGCTGGGTGGTTACCAGCTCGCGCAGGTTGTTGAGCAGGCCCTGGAACAGCTCATAGGCCTCCTGCTTGTATTCAGTCAGCGGATCGCGCTGGGCGATGCCGCGCCAGCCGACCACCTTGGAGAGGTGGTCCAGCGTCACCAGGTGGTCGCGCCACAGGCCGTCGATCGACTGCAGCAGGATGGACTTTTCCACCTGCCGCATGATCGCCGGGTTCGGCGCGCCATTCGCCGCCATGGCGGCAATGGTCCGCTCTTCCTTGGCCCTGGCATGCTCGTCGGCCGCCGCGATCAGCCGCTCGGTGACCGTTTCGGCATCAATGCCTTCCTCGGCCGCCCAGTCCTGCACCGGCAGGTCGATATTGAGATAGGTCTGCGCTGCCGCGCGAAGCTGTTCCACATTCCACTGCTCGGGATAGGAGCGCGGCGGGATCGCCTTGGCGACGATGTTCTCGACCACGTCATGGCGCATGTCCACGACCGTGTCGCTGACATCCTCGGCATCCATCATCTCGATACGCTGCTCGAAGATCACCTTGCGCTGATCATTCATCACGTCGTCGTATTTGAGGATGTTCTTGCGGATGTCGAAGTTGCGCGCCTCGACCTTGCCCTGGGCGCGTTCGATCGCCTTGGTGACCCAGGGATGGGTGATGCTCTCGCCCTGCTCCAGCCCCAGCTTGCCCAGCATGGAATCCATGCTGTCGACCGGGAAGATGCGCATCAGGTCGTCCTGCAGGCTCAGGAAGAAGGCCGAATGGCCCGGATCGCCCTGGCGACCGGAGCGGCCGCGCAGTTGGTTGTCGATGCGGCGGCTTTCATGCCGCTCGGTGCCGATGACCATGAGGCCACCTGCGGCCAGCGCCTTGGCCTTGTCGGCCGCGATGGTGGATTTGATCTCGGCGATCTTCTGCTCGCGGGCTTCGCCTTCGAGGCCCTCGCATTCGCGCTGGATGCGCATTTCGAGATTGCCGCCGAGCTGGATGTCCGTGCCGCGGCCGGCCATGTTGGTGGCAATGGTAATCGCGCCCGGCAGGCCCGCATCGGCGACGATGAAGGCTTCCTGCTCGTGATGGCGGGCATTGAGCACATTCATCTGCCCGACATTCTTGCCGCGCAGGATTTCGGCCAGCATTTCCGACTTCTCGATCGAGGTCGTGCCCACCAGCACCGGCTGGCCACGATCCTGGCACTGCTTGATCAGGTCTGCAATGGCGTCGAACTTCTCGGCCGCGGTGCGGAAGATGGCGTCTTCGTCATCGATACGTTGCACCGGCACATTGGTCGGCACGGTGACCACGTCGAGCTTGTAGATATCGGCGAATTCTTCCGCTTCCGTCGCCGCCGTACCGGTCATGCCGGCCAGCTTCTTGTAGAGGCGGAAATAGTTCTGGAAGGTGATCGAGGCCAGGGTCTGGTTTTCCGGCTGGATCTTGACGCGTTCCTTGGCTTCCAGCGCCTGGTGCAGGCCTTCCGAATAGCGGCGGCCCGGCATCATGCGGCCGGAGAACTCGTCGATGATCACCACTTCGTCATTGCGGACAATGTAGTCCTTGTCCTTGCGGAACAGCTTGTGCGCCCGCAGGGCCGAATTGGCGTGATGCACCAGAGCGACATTTTCCACGTCGTAGAGCGAACCGGTCTTGAGCATGCCGGTCTCGGCCAGCTTGGCTTCGAGCTTTTCGATGCCTTGGTCGGTGAAGGTGGCGGCGCGGTGCTTTTCGTCGAGCTCGAAATCGCCCTCTTCGATGATCGGCATCAGCTCGTCGAGCTTGAGGTAGAGTTCGCTCCGGTCATCCGACGGACCCGAAATGATCAGCGGCGTGCGGGCCTCATCGATCAGGATCGAGTCCACTTCGTCGACGATGGCATAGGAATGGCCGCGCTGGACCATCTGGGCGCGCGTATATTTCATGTTGTCGCGCAGGTAGTCGAAGCCGAATTCGTTATTGGTGCCGTAGGTGATATCGGCGCCATAGGCCGCTTTGCGCTCGGCATCGGTCAGCCCATGCACGATAATGCCATAGCTGAGGCCGAGGAAATTGTAGATCTGGCCCATCCAGGCAGCGTCGCGGCGCGCTAGATAGTCATTGACCGTCACCACATGCACGCCCTCGCCCTTGAGGGCGTTGAGATAGACGGCCAGCGTAGCCACCAGCGTCTTGCCTTCACCGGTGCGCATTTCAGCAATAGCGCGACCGTTGAGCACCATGCCGCCGATCAGCTGCACATCGAAGTGGCGCATGCCCAGCACGCGCTTGCTGGCTTCACGCACGGTGGCAAAGGCAGGCACGATCAGGTCATCGAGATCGGCGCCCTTCTCGAGCTGCGCCTTGAACGCGGCGGTGCGGGCGCGCAACTCGTCGTCGCTGAGTTTTTCCAGCTCCGGCTCGAGGGCATTGATCGCCGCCACCTTGCCCTGGAAGCGCTTCACGTGCCGATCTGACGGAGAACCGAAGATCCGCCGGGCGAGCGAGGCAAGTGCCATATGTCAGGTCCTTTTATGACTCATCGGGGTGCGGCGGGGAGCTGCGCAATTGGCCCGTTCGGCCGCGTCGACGCGATGAGAAAGCCTTTCCGGCTTTGAATTTCTGGTATCCCGCCAGGCGGCGGAAAAAGCGGCTGAGATGTAAGAGCGGGTCCTTGTCTTGTCAACGTCGCCGAAATGGGCCACACCTCCGTGGCCCTGCCGGAAACCCCGGCAGAAACGGGTTTTCTGGCCATTGGTTGCTCATCTGCGCGTCGCGGCACATTTTGGCCCCGTTGCTGTGTGAGGGCAGGCCGGAACCCGCGCCAGGCATCGCCAGCGCGCGCCTTGCCGATCATCAACGAGCCAGGACGCATAGCAAAAGCGCCGGCCAAGGAGACCGATCCATGATTTCTTCCTCGTTGCGCCTCGCCCGGACGAGCGTTCTTGCGCTGATCCTTGCTGCGGGTGCACTGGCCCCCGCCGTCGCGCAGGACGCCGCGCCTGCCGCCGAAGCGCCCGCCGCCGAGGCCGCCGCGCCCGTTTCGCCCGATACGGTGGTTGCCACCGTCGGCGGCGAGCCGATCACCGAGGCCGATCTGGGCTTTGCCGCCGAGGACCTGACCCAGGAGCTCAGCCAGATGCCGCCCGAACAGCGCAAGCCGTTCCTGCTGCGCGTGCTCATTGACATGAAGGTGATGGCCAAGGCTGGTCAGGAAGCCGGCATGGCCGATACCCCCCTGTTCCAGCAGCGCCTCGATTATCTCGAGGACCGTGCCCTGCGCCGCGCCTATTTTGCCGAGACCATTGCCAATGCAGTGACCGAGGAAGCCGTGCGGGCCGATTATGAGGCCTTCATCGCCGACTTCGTGCCGGCCGACGAAATTCGCGCCAGCCACGTCCTGGTTCCCACGGAAGAAGAAGCCAAGGCCGTGAAGGCCGAGCTCGATGGCGGCGCCGATTTCGCCACCGTCGCCAAGGAAAAGTCGATCGATCCGGGTGCTGCCAATGGCGGCGACCTCGGCTTCTTCGGTAAGGGCATGATGGTTGCGCCTTTCGAGGCCGCCGCCTTTGCTCTCACCGATATCGGCCAGGTCTCGGATCCGGTGGAATCCCAGTTCGGCTGGCACGTCATCCGCCTTGAAGAAAAGCGCCAGTCCGCCCCGCCGGCATTCGAGCAGGTCGCCGCCCAGCTGCAGCAGCAGCGGCTGATGACCACGTTCGATGAAACCGTCGCCAGGCTGATGGAAGGCGTGAGCATCGACATCCCCGATGCCGAGCTCAAGGCCGCCGTCGACGCCCAGACCGAAACCGAAGCCGCCGGCGAAACCCCGGCACAGTAACCCTTCTCACCTCTCCCCCATGGGGGAGAGGTCAAACTCCCCATACCTGGGTCAGCTTCGCGATGCCCCCGGCCGCAGCCCCTGCACCACCTGGTGCGCAATCTTGCGGGCCTCGTCCAGAGTGATCGCGGTTCGCCCGGTCAGCAGCCTTTGCCAGGCCAGAGCGGAAATCAGCTCCGCAGCCAGCTCCGGATCGATATCGTCCCGCAATTCGCCTCGCGCCTGCCCCCGTGCGAACAGCGCGCCGGTCTGCTTGCGCCGGGCTGCCGCATAGTCGCTTAGCGTTTCCGCCGTACGCGGATTGCTCTGTGCGTCGGCCACCAGATAGCGGAACACTTCGCCGGCGCCCGAGCCACCCCAGTGGCCCATCAGATGCACGAAGAACTGCGCCACATCTTCCTCGGTCGAGCCACTGTCGGCATGGACCACGGCCGGCTTTTGCCGGTGATAGACTGCCAGCAGCAATGCCGTCTTGTCGGGCCACCAGCGATAGATGGTGGGCTTGCCAGCCCGCGCCCGCCGCGCCACCGCTTCGATGGAAAAGCCGGCCAGGCCTGATTCCTCGAGAATGGCCTCGGCCGCCGCGAGGATCGCTTCTTCGGTATCGGGATTGCGGCGCGACCCAATGGATCGGCGCGGCGCATCGATGTCAGGACTGTCTTGGCTCATGCTTTCTTATGGCCGAAAAATTTCCTGTCGCAAAGGACTTGAACGATACGTGTCGTTCCGTTACATAACGCAACGTACCGTTTCGTTTGGAGTTTGCAAATGCAGCCCTCCCTCGCCTCCCGTCTCCGCATGGCCCTCGTGATGACCATCTTCGTCTACCCCGTTGTGACGCTCTATCTCTATATCCTGATGCCGCTGACCCCGGGCTGGGAGATGTGGCAGCGCAGCCTCGTGCTGGTGCCCATCATGGCCACCACCATCGTCATGCTGATCGTCCCCTTCATCGCCAAGCGTTTCGGGGCATTCATCGCCGGCACCAAAAAGCCGCTCGCCGCCTGATGCCTCTGTAGCTGCAGAGGCCCGGCCACCCCCCTCCCCTGCGGGAGAGGGTGGGGTCGCGTGGATACACAGGACAAGCCGCCACCCGTGACCTAGCACGTCTTGCGAACGCCGTATCTTTGAGGCACACCGGGGGCCGCAATTCGGTTCCACCACAAGGCACAGGCAGATGGTCCACCCGGTTTCCCCGCTCGCTCCCAAATCCTATCCGGACCTGCCGGTGATCGCGGGCGTGCGCTTCGCCACCGCCGAAGCGGGCATCAAATACAAGAACCGGACCGACGTCCTGCTCATGGCCTTCGACGAAGGCACCACCGCAGCCGGCGTGCTGACGAAGTCAAAGTGCTCTTCGGCCGCGGTCGACTGGTGCAGGGCCAACCTGCCCGGCGGCACCGCGCGGGGTCTGGTGGTCAATTCCGGCAATGCCAATGCCTTTACTGGCAGCAAGGGCCAGCAGAGCGTCCAGCTCACCGCCGACTATGCAGCCAAGGCGCTGGGCTGTGCCCCATCGGAAATCTTCCTCGCCTCGACCGGCGTCATCGGCGAACCGCTCGATGCCTCCAAATTTGCCGGCGTGCTCGACACCATGGCAACGAGGATGGGCGACGGACCCTGGATGGACCCCGCCAAGGCCATCATGACCACCGACACTTTCCCAAAGCTCTATGGCGCCACCCTCGACGTCGACGGCGTGGAGGTCAGGATCAACGGTATTGCCAAGGGATCGGGCATGATCGCGCCCGACATGGCCACCATGCTGAGCTTTGTCGTCACCGACATGCCCATTGCCGCCCCCGTGCTGCAGGCGCTGCTCAGCAGGCATGTGGCAACGAGCTTCAACGCCATCACCGTCGACAGCGACACCTCGACCTCCGATACGCTGCTGGCCTTTGCCACCGGCAAGGCTGCCGTCGAGCCGATCGAGAGCATGGACGACCCCCGCGCCGAGATCTTCGGCGAGGCGCTCAAGGACGTGTTGTTCGACCTCGCCATCCAGGTGGTGCGCGATGGCGAAGGCGCCACCAAGCAGGTCTCGATCCATGTCGAGGGCGCCACCTCCGATGCCAGCGCCTTCCGCATCGCCAAGTCCATCGCCGACAGCCCGCTGGTCAAGACCGCCATTGCCGGCGAGGATGCCAATTGGGGCCGCGTGGTCATGGCCGTTGGCAAGGCCGGCGAGCCTGCCGATCGCGACAGGCTGGCCATCCGCTTCGGCGACTTGCTGGTCGCCAAGGATGGCGAGCGCGCCGCTGTCTATGACGAGGCCGCCACCAGCGCCTATATGAAGGGCGAGGACCTGGAACTCACCGTCAGCCTGGGGCTCGGGGACGGGAGGGCCACCGTCTATACCTGCGACCTGACGCATGGCTACATCACCATCAACGGCGACTACCGGAGCTGACATGACCTTGCCCACGGTCGAGGCCTTTGAGCGGGCAGGCCTTGAGGCCTGGCCCGGCATCGAAGTCAAATGGGACGGCAGCTGGGTGCGTCGCGCCGCCGGCGGCTATACCAAGCGCGCCAATTCGGTCCAGTGCTTTGACCCCGACGATGGGGAGGACGCCGATCTGCGCGTCATCTCGGCCAGCACGTGGATGGTCATCCGCGGCATCAAGCCGGTATTCCGGATCACCCCGCTGGCGGCCCCCGAGCTCATCGAGACCCTCGATGAGGCCGGCTGGCAGAGCATCGACCGAAGCCACCTGTTTGCCATGGCACTCGGCGAGCAGCAGCCTGATCCCGATGCAAGGCTGCTGCCCGTGCTCGACCCCGCTTTCCTCGCGGCGCAGCAGCACCTGCAGGGCTATAGCGACGCCACCATTGACCAGATGCGCAGTCTGCTGGCCGCCTTTGTCGTACCATCGACCGGCATCGTGCTCTATCGCGACGGCGAACCCGTCGCCACCGGACTGATGGCCGTCGCCGGCGGCATCGTCATCACCGGCAATGTCGTCACCGACGCCCTCAGGCGCCGCCAGGGCCTGGGCGCCGCCATGATGCGCACCGGTCTGCACTGGGCCCGCGCGCAGGGTGCCACGGTCGCCGCTCTCAATGTTCAGGCCGACAACCCGGCCGCGCAGGCGCTCTACGCCTCGCTCGGCTATGAGTACCAATACGACTATACCTACCGCATTCCGGGGGTCGCATGAGCGAGCCAAAACTCCTGCTGGTCGTGGCCTGCGCCCTGGTCGATGTCGACCGCCGCGTGCTGATCGCCCAGCGCCCCGAGGGCAGGTCGCTGGCTGGGCTCTGGGAATTTCCCGGCGGCAAGGTGGAGCCGGGGGAAAGCCCGGAAGCCGCGCTTATCCGCGAGCTCGAGGAGGAGCTGGGCATTTCGACCAAGCAGGCGTGCCTGGCGCCGGTCACCTTTGCCAGCCACTCTTACGAGAATTTTCACCTGTTGATGCCACTTTACGCCTGCCGGAAATGGCAGGGTATGCCCGAGCCGCGGGAGCATACGGCCCTCAAATGGGTCCGCCCGCAGCAGCTGCGCGACTACCCCATGCCCCCGGCCGACGAACCGCTGATCGCCGCGCTCTGCGATCTGCTCTGATCGGGCTTGGGGGCAAGCATGCTGAAATCCTTCATCGCCGACGAGACCGGCGCCACGGCCATCGAATATGGCCTGCTGGCCGGGCTGATCGCCGTTGCCGTCATTGTCAGCTTCGTCACCCTGGGCGATAGCCTGTTCAACCTGATGGCCACCGGCCCGGGCGCTGCCGGCAATGTCATCGCCGCGCAGACCGCCAAGATCGACTGACTACTGCAGCACCACGACCTTGTATTTCTCCCCCGGCACCACGGCGTCGCCGGGGTAGAGATCGTTGATGATATAGAACAGTTCGCTGCCGCGGCTGAGCCCGGCCATCTGCCGCGCCAGCGAATCGGCGCTGTCGCCGGACCTGGCCGTGACCACGCGCACCGCCACCTTGCGCACCTGGTTGAGATCGCTCGCCTCGGCGCGGCGGAAGCTCTTGAGCGTTTCCTCCGCCCCTTGCGCAAAGCGGCCGCTGTCGGACTTGGCGGCAAAGATGAAGCGATAGACCTGCCCGTCGAGCCGCATGACCGAAACCCGGAAGAACCACTGGTCGGTCTGCGCTAGGCCCGAGGCCATGTCGATGCCGTTAAAGCTCTGCGTGGTGACGCTGTCGGCCTTGAGCCCGGCAATCCAGCCGGACTTGAGATAGTCGGACAGCGGCACATTGGCCTGCACATCGGCGCTGTCGAAGCGCACCGCCTCGCCATCGCCGGCCACGCCCACCACCGCGCTCTGCGAATTCTGCAGCGTATAGCCGGCCGGCACGGTGAAGGTGAACTTGGATGCGGTGTGGATGAAGCGCCGGCCCACGATCGAGCCCTGCGCCGGGCTGTCGCCGAAGGTCAGGCCCGCGATCGAGGCCAGATAGCCGTCGCGATCGGTTTCGAGGCTCGCCTGGCCGAACATGGTGCGGGCGGTATCGACTGCCTTCTGGATGCGCGCCGGGGTCGAGGGATGCGAGGACAAAAACCCGTCGTCACCCGATTCGCCGGCCGAAAAGCTGGCAAAGCGGCTCATCACGCCAAGGAACCGCGCTGCGGCCTGCGGGTCATAGCCCGCCTTGCCGGCAAACTTGATGCCCTCGCGATCGGCATCGAGCTCCTGGTTCTGGCTGAAGGCGGCCATGGACTGGCGCGTCCGGTTGGCCGTGGCATCGGTCGAGGTATCCCCGCCAAAGACGCCGGTGATCACGCGGTCGACGATTTCAGTGGTGCGGGTGCGATCGGTCCGGGCGCGCGCATGGCGCAGCGTCACATGGGCGATTTCATGCGCAAGCACGGCCGCCAGTTCGCTCGTATCGCTGGCCAGCGCCAGGATGCCGCGCGTCACATAGATATAGCCGCCCGGCAGGGCGAAGGCATTGACCTCGGAACTGTCCAGAATGGTGACCTGGAACTGCGCATTGGGCTGGTTGGCGGCAGCCAGCAACCGGCTGACGATTCGCGCCACCATGATCTCGGCCGGCCGGTCGGAATAGACCCCGCCATAGGCCGCGATGATGCGCGGATGCTCGCGGCGGCCGATCACCACGTCCTCGGGATCGGTGCCCTCGGGCACCACCGTCGGCGCCGGATTGTCGCCCGTCTGGCTGACGGCGACATTGGACCCGGTCAGGCTCGTGCAGCCGCTCAGCGCCAGCAGCGTCACGGCCAGAAGGCCATTGCGGAATCCCCTGGAGATCTGCCCCAAACCCGTCATCGTAGCGCCAGAACCTCGATCTGTTCGGGATGAGTGACTTCGATGCGCGGACCATCCCGGTCATCCACCCATCCGCGCACGCGCAGCAGCGCACCTTCCAGCACCAGCGGATCCAAGCCCGCGCTGGCGAAAATCCGCAGCGCCGGCGCCTCGATCACGACGGTGAAGTCTTCCTTCCAGAACCGGCCGAAATTGAGATAGACCCGCCCGCCGCTTCGCTCGGCCAGCAGGACCCTGCCTTCGACAAGTTCATATTGGCCGGCCCGGGCGAGCAAGTCGCCGGGCGCGTCCGCCGCCCGTGTGCTGTAATAGGGATCGGACCAGATGCCAAGCCCGCCCAGTCGTGCCTTTCCCTCGGCCGCGAACAAGAGTTCGAGACAGGCCCGGTTGTCGGGAAAGGAATAGACCCGCGCCAGCCCCTGGCCCACCATGGCGCGCTGCGCCCAGACCTCGCCCTGCGGCCCGTCGACAAAGACATGGGCGAGCACGCGGCCATAGCGGTCGACCTCCTCGCCGCCAAAGCCCAGCCGCACCGGCCGGTTGAGCGCGATATCCTCGAGCGCCGCCTTGGCCTCGGGCGCCAGCGGCCAGGTCTCGAAGCCGTCGCGCCCCAGCGGCAGCTTGGGCGCCTGGGTGCCGATCATGCGCACCACGCGCCCGTCATCGAGCACGACGGTATCGCCATCGGTCACCGTGGTGACGATGCCGCCCGCTTCCATGCGCAGGCTCTCGCAGGCCAGCGCCGCGACCGAAACAGAAGACAGGGCCGCCAGAGCAGCAAGACGAACTAGACTGAGATTGAGCAAATCAGGCCCCGGAAAGAGTTCGTTCACCTTGCACGCAAATGCGGCAAAAAAAGATGAATGATCGCAAAGCTGTGATCGAAATCGGCACGTGACAAGGCGCCGCCTGAAACGCGGTTGTCGATAGAGAGACGGACCCCGAGGCGGCTTTCGCCTCTGGTAAATATAAAACGAGACGCCAACCGCCCCGGGGCGCCGGTTTTTGGAACAGTCCCGGTTATCGCGCAGCATGATCGCTCGCCATGCTGCGGCCGGTACTCGAACCTGCGCGAGAGGCAAAGCCCGCGCCCGGCTCACCCCAGCCACTGTTCGCCTGCAGGCCGCCCATGCGGGGTGATGAGGAGGAGTGTGACACAGGTTTTGGGGTCGGGGATAAGGTGGGGATGGCCGCCGGAGAGCCCAGCAAACGCGGTCGTCACCCTCGGGCCTGACCCGAGGGGACTGCACTTATCCAACGTTCGGCAAGTGAAGAGCCCTCGGGTCAAGCCCGAGGGTGACGATCTGTGGGTGGGGTCGATTTGGGGGCGCGCTATCCTCAAAAGTACGGTGTCATCCCGGCCTTGAGCCGGGATCCAGGGTGGGGTGGTTCGCCCCGAAATCCGAACTCCCGCACCCCCCATCCTCCCCCATCAAAGGGGGAGGTGCCGCTCCACTCTGAGGCACGACCTGGTCTCAACGACCAATCCGCCCGGCGCCAACCCAACCTTGTAAGCACTGAACCGAACTGGTATTTCGGGACCCGTGGTCTCGTAGCTCAGCAGGATAGAGCACCGGATTCCTAATCCGGGGGTCGTGGGTTCGAATCCCGCCGAGATCACCACAACAAGACAAATCCCCAGTCGTATGCGTCTTGTCTGTGATCTTTCGGAGCTTGCCTATTGCAATCCGGCAAATGCTCCTCAAGTATTGTTTCACGGGCCGCCTCGCACTTCCTCGCCGAGGACAAAGACGAGCAGTTCGCAGGATACCCAATACCCTCGACCCCATAACGAGGGACTGTGTACCGCCGCAGGCAAGATATTGGTCCGCAAGGGCCTGTTGGTGAAGCGTCAACACAGATTTGGATGAGAAGCCGGGTTTCGGCTCGCGGGCATCTTGGTGCTCGTTACATTGGGGACTGCAAAGAATATGTTCGTCATAGAACTGGTCGCCAACCTCGTAACAATCGGGGTAGGTATCTATGGCCTCTATGAGGTCGTCTTGAAGCTGCGCCAAAAGAGGAAGCCTGATGAACTGGATCCGCCAAAACGCAAGGATGATCCGGAATGACCGCATCCTGTTGGCGTTGACCTTGTCGTCGCTGGCGCTCATCGCCAGTGGCGTTGCCGGGCTAGCTCGCCTTCTAGGTTAAGACTTCAACTTCGCCGGGGCGGGGAACTCGCTGCCCGCCCCGAAGTTCGGTGCCTTTGTGGCCCAATCAGGCAAGCCCCTCACCTTGCCGCCCAGTTCACCCCTCTGCGCAGCATCGTCGCCATTTCCGGCACGGCGAATTCCGACGAGACATGGCCGAGCGAGGAATAGAACACCCTGCCCTTGCCATGCTTGCGCTTCCACACCACCGGCATGGTGACGCCGTCGATCCAGCTGGCGTGTTCGCCGGTAAAGGTCGTGGTGGCCAGCACCTCGTTGGAGGGGTCGACATGCATGTAATATTGCTCTGAGCGATAGGGGAAGCTGCTGACCCCGGCCGTGATCGGATCGTCGGGGCGGGTGATATCGACGCGGTAGTCGATGATATTGCCCGGATGGGCCACCCATTGGCCGCCCACCATGAACTGGTAATCCACCGCATCGCGGAAGGCATCGGCCATGCCGCCATGGTGCCCGGCCAGGCCCACGCCATTTTCCACCGCCTTGGTGAGGTTGCTGACCTCTTCCTTCTCGATCTTGCTCATCGTGAAGATCGGCACGATGAGGCTGAGATCGTGGATCGAGGGATCGGCAAAGGCCTCGGTCGTGTCCTCGACATAGACCTTGAAGCCATCCTCCTCGAGCCAGCTCTTGTAGATCCTGGCGCATTGCTCGGGCTCGTGGCCGCTCCAGCCGCCCCAGACGATGAGTGCTTCCCGCATTTGCTTCTCCTCACGCGATTGAGCCGGCGCCATTCGGCATCCGGCCGACAGATTATTGTGGCGCCCGCCGCACCGGGCCGGTCGTGCCCCAGGGCGAGCCATAAAGTTCACCCAGGGCAACCGCGGCCGCGCCGCGCGCCCAGAGCTCGTCCCCCGATTCGTCGATGACGATTTCGGCCAGGGTGGTCAGCGGCGCCGGAATGGCATTGGCAAAGGCCGCCCGCAGCGGCGCCAGCAGATGCTCGCCCAAAGCCAGGGTGGAGCCGACGAGAATGACGCGCGGCGGCGCAAAGAGAGCGACCAGATTGGCAATGGCAATGCCCAGCGCCGCCCCGGCGCGGGCGGCGGCCACGCGCAGGCCCTCGTCGCCGGCATCGACCAGCCGGCGCACCGGCGCCATGCCCTGGCCCAGCCGCACCGCCTCGCCGATCTGCTGGTCGGACTGGCTGGACTGCAGGATCACCTGCTGGCTGGCAAGATCGGCCAGCTTGACGGCATTGTCGCCGCCCGCCCCCATGATCATGTCGCCCAGCGTCAGGCTCAGCCCATGCGCGCCGCGGAACAATTGTCCGCCATGCATGACGCCCAGGCCCAGCGTTTCCTCGACCGCCACCAGGACGAAATCGTCGAGGTCGCGCGCCCGGCCGAACCAGTGCTGCGCCATGCTGATGGCATTGGCGTCGCTCTCGATGATGGTGTCGATCCCCATTCGGGTGGCGATGGCCTGCTTGAGCGACACATCGGGATCGCGCAGGACACCACTGGCCAGCACCTTGCCGGTGCCATGCTCGACAATGCCCGGCAGGCTGAGCGCGATGGTCTTGATCTGGGCCAGCACCAGCCCGGCATCGAGCACGCAGCGGCGCACGCCATCTTCGACCAGGTCGGCAATGACCTCGGCAGGGAGCCGGTCGACCCGCACCGGCAGGGTCAGGCTGGCCAGCACGTCGCCCTGGAAATTGGTGGCGACAAAGACGATGCGGTTGGCGGCGAGCTTTGCCCCCACCACCCAGGCCGCCTGCGGATTGAGCGCCAGCATGACGCGCGGCCGCCCGCGCAGCGTCTGGCTGCGGATATCGCCCTCGTGCCGCACGGTGATCAGCCCGTCATCGAGCAGGGCCGCCGTGATCGCCGAGACCGTGGTGGCCGAAAGGTCCGTGCGCTCGCCGATTTCCACCCGGGCGATGGCGCCATGGCGCCGGATCGTATCGAGCACGTGGAAGCGGTTGATGGCCCGCATCAATTCGGGGTCGGCGGTCTTCATGGAGGACGCGGGGCTCGCTGGGAAACCCGATTTAAATCGGGATGCAAAATAACTGTTCCGTCTTGTAGTCGCCCGCCGGGGCGCAGCGCAAGACGAAATCGCCGCGTTAAGGCCGTGGCAGGGCCTGTTGCGCTAGAACAGGGCAACCATCTTTTGGCCTTGCTGGCCCCCTATGCGGCCCCAACGCTGTTTTTTCCGAGGATTTCCCATGACCGTTTTGCACGCCTTCAAGCCGGCCATCCTGCCCCTCGCCGCCCTCCTGGCCGGCCTGACCCTGGCCGCCTGCAGCATGGGTGGCGGCGGCAGCGGCACTGCCATCGCGCTGGCGCCGGGCCTGTCGGCCCGCATGGACCAGCCGGGCGCGAGCCTTGATCGCGTCCAGGCCATTTCCATCATCAATGCCTATCGCGCCACCAATGGCCTGCCGGCCTTGACCCCCGACGCCGCGCTCGACGGCACCGCACAGGCCCTCGCCAACCAATATGCCCAGACCGGCACCCCGCCCAAGACCCCGCAGGGCCTGACGGTGATGAAGCTCTCGGCCGGCTACGCCACCTTTGCCGAGACCTTCTCGGGCTGGCGCAACAACCCGGCCGACGCCGCAGGCCTGCGCGCCACTGCCAGCAAGGCCGGCGTCGCCGTCGCCTTCAACCCCAGCTCCAGCTATGGCATCCACTGGGTCCTCGTCCTTGGCAACTGAGCCGAACCTCATCGACGCCCGCGGGCTCAAATGCCCGCTGCCGGTGCTGAAAATGGAAAAGCGCCTGGCGGCAATGCCGCCCGGCGCGACCCTGATCGTGCTGGCCACCGACCCCATGGCCAAGATCGACATCCCCCTGCATTGCCAGCAGAACGGGCACACCCAGACGCTCACCACCGACGGCGACGTCATGCGGTTCGAGATCGTCAAGGCTTAGGGAAATGGTGCCCCCCGCCGGACTCGAACCGGCACGTCTTGCGACGGAGGATTTTGAGTCCTCTGCGTCTACCATTCCGCCAGAGGGGCACGGGCATGGTGTCTAGCCCAGCGCGGGATTTCCCGCAACAGGCTCTTCACCCCGCCAGCAGCAGCCGGGCCAGGTAGACCGTGGCGACCCCGGCGGCCATGGCGGCGAAGAGGTTGCGGCTGGTGACAAAGACCAGGCCCGTGGCCGCCGCGGCGATGACTTCGGCGGGGCTGCCGGTGACCAGGGCCGGCGCCACCAGGGCTGCTAGCACGGCGCCGGGGATATGCCGCAGCCAGGCCGCAGCAAAGCCGTCGCTGGGCAGGCGATTGGCTAGCAGCAGTCCACCGGCCTTGATGGCGAAGGTGACGAGCGCCATGCCCAGGATGGCGATGAGTGCTTCGGGACTAGTCAGCATGGCGGCGCCTTTCCGCGAGCGCGCCCGCAAGGCTGCCGACAATGCCGCCGATCAGGATATACCAGCTGCCGCCGACCAGCTTGGCCGAGACGATGGCGGCCAGCGCTGCCACGATCCATGGCACCAGATCCCCCTTGCCCCGCCACATGCCCAGCAACAGGGCGAGGAAGGTGGCGGTGAAGGCGAAATCGAGCCCGTATCTGCTCGGATCATCGATGGCCGAGCCCAGCACATGGCCGGTGACCGTCATGGCCATCCACACCACATAGGCAAAGATGCCCCCGCCGAGGAGGAAGGCGATGGAGCCCCGTCCGCGGGCCATTTCGCCCACCGTCATGGCCCAGGTCTCGTCCGAGACGATGCCCATCATCACCGCGCCCTTCCACTGCTGGTCGGGCCGGAACAGCGGGCGCAGCGTCGCGGTCAGCAGCAGGTAGCGCAGGTTGACGATGAGCGCGGCCAGGATCAGCGGGCCGATCGGCAGAGCCGAGGGCGTGGTGCTCCAGAGGTCGAGCGCGACGAATTGCGCCGAGCCGGCAAAGACCAGCCCGCTCATCAGGATGACTTCGAACAGGCTCAGCCCCGCGCCACGCGCCAGGACGCCCCAGACCACGCCATAGGCCGCCACCGAAATGCAGACGGGAATGCAGGCGCGCGCGCCGGCATAGAACTGGTCGGCAAAGCGGTAGGGCGCGACGAGCGTGGACATGCCATCTGCATAGCCGCTGGCGCTGCCTTGCGCACGTGGGATTCCGGCGGCCGGCGATGACAAGTGGTGATGGCGGGTATTTCGGGCGGTGATGGGCGACTGAAACACCGGCGGCCCAGATTGACCTCTTCCGACCTCGGGCGTAGAGAACCGGCCGTGTCATTTCCACGCCTCCCGCGCCCGTCCAGCCGGCACCCCGTTATCGGGGTGTGAAACGGTCCCCGCAGCGGCCCGGATATTGCCCGGTTCCCCGCTGCTTTTGGGGCCAGCGACGTGGCGCAGTTTGTCGAGGTTTTTCGGAGTGTTCAAATGAACCCCCAAGCACGGCCGCTCTGGCAGCGGTTCGCCTTCTTTCTCGTGCCGCTCATGGCGTCCAATATCCTGCAGGCGCTGTCGGGCACGATCAACTCGATCTATATCGGGCAGATGATCGGCGTCGAGGCGCTGGCCGCTGTCGCCATCTTCTTCCCCATCCTGTTCTTCCTGATCAGCTTCATCATCGGCCTGTCGGCCGGCTCGACCGTGCTGATCGGCCAGGCCTGGGGCGCCCGCAATGTCGAGCGGGTCAAGCAGATTGCCGGCACCACGCTGACGGCGGCGCTGACGCTGGGGCTGGTGGTCGCGGTGATCGGCGGCGTCTGGGTCGAGAGCATCATGGGCCTGCTCGGCGCGCCGGACAATGTGCGCCACCTGGCCGTGGGCTATGCGCGCATCATGTTCCTGGGCATGCCGGGCTTTTTCATCTTCCTCGTCGTCACCTCCATCCTGCGCGGGGTGGGCGACACGATCACGCCGCTCTTTTCACTGGTCATCTCCCTGCTGATCGGCGCCGTGCTGACGCCGGCACTGATCCAGGGCTGGGGCGGGCTGCCCCAGCTTGGCGTCGATTCCGCCGCCTGGGCCTTCATTGCCGGCTTTGTCGTCGTGCTGGCCTTTCTCTTTGTCTACCTGCGCGCGCGCAACCTGCCGCTGGCGCCCGATGCCACCTTGCTCAAGGCGCTGCGGCCGGACTTCAAGCTCCTGGGGCTGATCCTCAAGCTGGGCATTCCGGCGGGCCTGCAGATGGTAGTGTCTTCGGTAGCCGGCATTGTCGTCGTCGGCCTCGTCAATCGCTTCGGCTCGGACGCGACCGCGGCCTTCGGCGCGCTCAACCAGGTGCTGAACTATGTGCAGTTCCCTGCCATGTCGATCGGCATCGCGACCTCGATCTTCGGGGCCCAGGCCATCGGCGCGCGGCAGATCGACCAGCTGGGGCTCATCACCCGCACCGCGCTGCTGATGAACCTCATCGTCACCGGCTCGCTGATCGTGCTGGCCTATCTCTTCAGCCAGCATCTGGTGGGCCTCTTCATCACCGATCCGGACGTGATCGCGCTGACCGAGTCGCTGCTGCACATCGTGCTGTGGAGCATCCTGCTGTTCGGCTGGGGCGTGGTGTTTTCGGGCATGATGCGCGCCAGCGGCATGGTCTATGCACCCATGCTGCTGGCCATGGCCGGCATCCTGCTGATCGAGCTGCCGCTCGCCATCCTGCTCAGCCAGACGAGCCTGGGGCTTTCGGGCATCTGGATCGCCTATGCGGCCAGCTTTACCGGCATGCTGATCATGCAGGCGAGCTGGTACCAGTTCGTCTGGAAGAAAAAGAAGATCGTGGCGCTGGTTTAGCAGCAACAGACGGCCTGCCTCTCCCGACGGGAGAGGCGGAGCCGGCTAGCCCTGCGCGTAGGCGACCTTGCGCGGCGTGGCGGCGGCCACGGCGCTTTCGCGCGCATCATAGACGGCGCGAGCCTCGATGATGGCGGTGTGATGCTCGGCCGACCAGTCCCACAGCTTGCCGATCGGGCCATCGAGCGTCCGGCCCATTTCGGTCAGGCCATATTCGACGCGCGGCGGCACCTCGGGATAGATGGTGCGGGTGACCAGGCCATCGCGCTCCAGATTGCGCAGGGTCAGGGTCAGCATGCGCTGGCTGACGCCGTTGATCATGCGCTTGAGCTCGTTGAAGCGCAGCGTGCCATTGCGGCCGAGCATGCCGACCACCATGACGCTCCACTTGTCGCCGATGCGATTGAGGACATCGCTCATGGCGTGGCAATTGGCCGATTTGGACGTGTCGTGCAGGGACATGGACGTGCCTTCGTATGGGGAACTCAGGCACTAATATAGACACAGTTCCCTAATGTGCCTAGGGCACGAATGTCGCACCGCACGCCGCGCTGACTTTTCGCGCAGTGCGCCTGCCGATCGGAATTGACAGAGCCCCGGCCGGGGCTGTCTTTGTCGGGCCCAGACGACGCGCCGGAGGAGACACCATGAACGACCGCATCGAGCAGCTCGCCGACCAGATGACGCTTGAGGAAAAGGTGTCCATCCTCTCCGGCGAGGATTTCTGGTCCGTTCCTGCCATCCCGCGCCTGGGCATCGGCAAGCTGCGCGTCACCGATGGCCCCAACGGGGCCCGCGGCGGCGGCTCGCTGATCGGCGGCGTCAAGTCGGCCAGCTTTCCTGTCGGCATCGCGCTGGGCGCAACCTGGAATGCCGCGCTGGTCGAAGAAATCGGCGCGGCTTTGGCCGACGAGGTCAAGTCCAAGAACGCTCACATGCTCCTGGCGCCCACGGTCAATATCCACCGCTCCGTCACCAATGGCCGCAATTTCGAATGCTATTCGGAGGACCCCATCCTCTCGGGCGAGCTGGCGGTCGCCTATATTGTTGGTCTCCAGGGCCAGGGCATCGGCGCCACCATCAAGCATTTAGCCGGCAACGAATCCGAGATCGAGCGCACCACAATCTCAAGCGAAATCGACGAACGGTCGCTGCGCGAAATCTACCTCATCCCCTTCGAATGGGCGGTGAAGAAGGCCCATACCTGGGGCGTCATGAGTTCCTATAACCGCCTCAACGGCACCTTCACCTCCGAGCACAACTGGCTGCTCACCGACGTGCTGCGCCGCGAATGGGGCTATGACGGCGTGGTCATGTCGGACTGGTTCGGCAGCCATTCCACCGCCGAGACCGTCAATGCCGGGCTCGATCTCGAAATGCCCGGCCCGCCGCGCGATCGCGGCCAGAAGCTGACCGATGCCGTCAAGTCCGGCGCCGTGAGCGAAGCCACCTTGCGCCAGCGCGTCATTGCCATGCTGCGGCTCATGCAGCGGGTCGGTTCGCTCGACGACCATCGCGACTTCCAGGAAGCGGCCCATGACCGGCCCGAGCACCGCGCGCTGATCCGCCGCGCCGGGGCGGAAGCCGCCGTGCTGCTCAAGAATAATGGCGTGCTGCCGCTCAAGGTTGAGGGCAGCATTGCCGTCATTGGCCCCAATGCGAAAATCGCCCAGATCATGGGCGGCGGCAGCGCCCAGCTCAATGCGCATTACCGTGTCTCGCCCTGGCAGGGCCTGGTCGACGCGGTGGGCGAGGATCGCCTGCGTTTCGCCCCGGGCTGCACCAACCACCGCTTCGAGCCGGTGCTGCGCGGCAGCTTCAGGGTCGAGTATTTCGCCAACCAGACGCTGGACGGCGAGCCGGTGCATGTCGGCAGCCAGGACGAAGCCCAGGCCTTCTGGATCGGCCAGGTCGCCGAGGGCAAGGTCGATCCCCTGCATTTCTCAGCCCGCCTCACCGGCAGCATCACGCCTGACACCACTGGCACCCATCGCGTCGGCATCTATTCGGCCGGCTTTGCCAAGGTCCATGTCGATGGCAAGCTGGTTGCCGATGCCTGGACCAACTGGACCAAGGGCCGCACCTTCTTCGAGGAAGGCTGCGACGAGGTGGTCGGCATGGTGGACCTTGAGGCCGGCCGCGCCCATGAAGTGGTGATCGAATTTGCCACAAAGGACTTCGCCACCCTGGGTCTCGCCGCCTTTGCCGCCGGCATCGGCCTGCCGCTGGGTAATGAAGCCATTGCCGAGGCCGTTCTGGCCGCGCGCAACGCCGATACGGCCATCGTCTTTGTCGGCCGCAATGGCGAATGGGACACCGAAGGCAGCGACCTGTCCTCGATCGACCTGCCCGGCCGCCAGAACGAGCTGGTCGCGGCCATCGCCAATGCCAATCCAAATACCATTGTCGTGCTGCAGACCGGCGGGCCGGTGGAAATGCCCTGGATCGGCTCGGTCGCGGCGCTCATCCAGGCCTGGTATCCCGGCCAGGAGGCGGGCAATGCCATTGCCGACGTGCTGCTGGGGGTCGCCGAACCCTCCGGCCGCCTGCCCCAGACCTTCCCGGTGCGCTGGGCCGACAATCCCGCCCACAGCCAGGATCGCGAAGTCTATCCCGGCCAGGAAGGCAAGGTGCGCTACGAGGAGGGCATCTTCGTCGGCTATCGCCACTATGACCGGCTGGGCCTGACCCCGCTCTTCCCCTTCGGCTTCGGCCTGGGCTATGCCCGCTTCGCTTTGGCCGACCTCACGATCGACGACGCCGAATTCGAAGCCGAGGGCAGCGTCATGGTAGGCGTCACCGTCACCAATGTATCCGAGCGGGACGGCGCGGCCGTGCTGCAGCTCTACGTGTCCGACGATGTCGCGTCCGATCCGCGCCCGGCCAAGGAGCTCAAGGCCTTCCGCAAGGTGCAACTCAAGGCGGGCGAAAGCCGCCAGGTGACCATGGCGCTCGACGCCCGCGCCTTCGCCTTCTTCCGCGCCCAGTCGAGGCACTGGCTGGTCGAGGACGGCAGCTTCACCCTGCGCGTCGGCCTGTCATCGGCCGACCTGCCGCTGAGCGGGACGGTGTCGCGCAGGACGACATTGATGCTGCCGGTGTAACGGGCTTTCTTACCTCTCCCTTTGGGGATCACGCCGCCTTGTGCTCGGCGCCATACAGGCCGAGATAGAAATCCAGGTCGCCATTGCGCAGGCCCAGCGTTTCGAGCACGGCGCCCATGAAGCTGACCGGCGCCGTTCCCGGCGCGGTGACGATCCGGCCATCGACCACGGCGCTCGGCTGATCCTGATAGAGCGCCTTGCCGGCATAGCCAGTGGGACCGAGATTGTCCGGCGAATTGGACGTGTGCCGGACCGTGTCGAGCAGCCCCGCCCTGGCCAGGGCCAGCGTGGCGTCGCAAATGCCGGCCACTGTCTTGCCGGCATCGCGCGCCGCCACCAGCACCGCGCCGATCTCGGGCGCATCTTCCCGGCTCCAGGCCGTGCCGCCATTGACCACCAGCGCGTCGATGGCAGCGACGTCGATATCCTCGACGGCGAGGTCCGGCATCACCCGGAGCCCGCCGGCCGAGGTCACCGGCTTGCCGCCCGGCGTCGCAAAGCGCGTCTCGATGCCGTAATATTGCCGCGCGCCGGCATTGAGCAGGGCGGTCTCCCAATCGGCATAGCCCTCACTGAGAATGGTCACGATTGTGGTCATCTGCTGTCTCCATCTGCTGGGAGCACACTGTCGCCCGAAAGCGACAGATCGTGTCAGCAGGCTTCAAAACCCCGTCAGCGGGGGCACTCCGCATTGAGGTCTGCCCGGCCCGCTGCTATGGAGGGGCCACGATTTCCCTGCTTTGTCGGAGCCGTCCCCCCGTGCTGTTTGCCCGCCGTCTTGTCCTCGTCCTCCTCCTGGCCCTGCTGAGCCTGGCGCCAGCCCGCGCCAATCCGATGCTGCTGGTCGACATGGACAATTTCAACGTGCTCTACGCCCAGGAAGCCGGCCAGCCCTGGCATCCGGCCTCGCTGACCAAGCTGATGACCGCCTATGTGACCTTCGAGCAGCTCGCCCAGGGCAAGGTGAGCCTCGATACGCCGGTAATCGTGTCGAAAAACGCCTTCAACGAGGCGCCCTCCAAGTCCGGCCTTGCGGTCGGCAGTGCGCTGACGCTGCAGGATGCGCTCTATGTCATGCTGGTCAAGTCGGCCAACGACATTTCGGTCGCCATTGCCGAGACGGTCGGCGGCGACGAAGCCACCTTTGTCGGCATGATGAACGATGCCGCGGCGCGCATGGGCCTAACTGCAACCCACTATGCCAATCCCAATGGCCTGCATGATCCGAGCCAGGTCACCTCGGCGCGCGACCTGGCCATTCTCTCGCTCTATATCCGGCAGGAATTCCCGCAATATATGCCCATTTTCGGCACCGAAGCTGTGGTGCTCAATGGCAAGACGCTGGAATCGGAAAACAAGCTGCTGACCAGCTTTGCCGGCACCACCGGCATGAAGACCGGCTTTGTCTGCGCCTCGGGCCTCAACATGGTGGCCACCGTCGAGCGCAATGGCCGGCGCATGCTCGCCGTGGTCCTGGGCGGTTCCTCGGCGCGCGAACGCAATGAGCGCGCCGCCGAACTGGTGCTCAAGGGCCTGACCGGCGCTGCCCAGCCCAATGGGCAGACCGTGCTGACCCTGGGCAACACGCCCGGCGCCACCCCGGTCAACATGCGCCCGCTGATCTGCGGCAAGGAAGCCAAGGCCTATGTCGCCGCGCAGGAAGCCGCTTTTCCCATGGGGCTCGAGGGCCAGCCAACCAACCTGACCGACACGATCGCGCCCAATCCCTATGTCGCCACAGATCTCGGCCGCATCGCCGTCGGCGTCAGCCTGCCCCGTCCGCGCCCGCCCCATGTGCCGGTCTTCACCGCCCCGATCGCGGAGGCTTCGCTTGCCGCCGACCTGCGCCCCGGGCTTGCGGCGACGGCCAATAGCGGCAGCACTGTCCCCTTCCCGCGGCCTCGTCCTGATTTTGCGCGTTAACGCCTGACCAACGCATTGTATGCAACAGCATGTGTAATGCTCATTCTTTGAGCATTGTAGCAGCTTCGGCATACATGTTGGGCAGCAGCTGCGTTGCCCTTCAGGCTGCGCGATTCATAAACTATTGCGGCTCATCAGGATTTTTCGTCCGACGGGCTGCATACAAGCTGGCATGCCCCTTGCATCGACTATGACGACGCCGCCAGCAGGGCGCGTCTCTCGGTGCAGGGAGCTCGTCAATGTCGCTTATCAATCTGTCCCGCCGCTCAGTGCTCAAGGCCGGCGCCGCCGGCCTGGCCGCCGCGGCTCTGCCCATGGGCCTGGCCCGGGCGCAAACCCCCATCGTGCTGGGTGCCGTCTATGTCGGCCCGCGCGATGACTTTGGCTGGAACCAGGCGCATGCCACCGCCATGGAAATCCTCAAGACCGTGCCCGGCGTCACCGTCATCGAGGAGGAGAACGTTCCCGAGACCGACGCGGTCAGCCAGTCCATCGAATCCATGATCAACCTGGACGGGGCCAACCTGATCCTGGCCACCTCCTTTGGCTATTACAGCCCCTTCGTGGTCGAGCTGGCCAAGAAGTATCCCGACGTGCAGTTCCGCCACGCCGCCCCGCTCTGGACCGATGCCGACCCCACCAATGCCGGCTCCTATTTCTGCTATCTCAACCAGGGCCACTATGTGGACGGCGTCGCCGCCGGCCTGTCCAGCCCGACCGGCAAGCTCGGCTTCGTCGCCGCCAAGCCGATCCCCTCGGTGCTGAGCAATATTAACTCGTTCCTGCTCGGCGCGAAGAAGACCAATCCCAATGCCACCGTGCAGGTGATCTTCACCGGCGAATGGTCCATGCCCGTGCGCGAGGCCGAAGCCACCAATGCGCTGATCGACGCCGGCTGCGACGTCATCACCTGCCATGTCGATGGCCCCAAAGTGGTGGTGGAGACGGCCGAAGGCCGCGGCGTCAAGACCTGCGGCCACAATGCCAGCCAGGCCCCGCTGGCGCCCAACGGCTTCATCACCGGCGCCGAATACAAGTGGAGCACCATTTACGCCATGTATGCCGACCTCCTGGCCAAGGGCGAGCCTTTGCCCAATTTCGTCGCCGGCGGCTACCACAATGACATGCTGCAGAACACGCCCTATGGCGCCGGCGCCACGCCCGAAGCCATCACCGCCGCCGATGCCGCCATTGCCGCCCTCAAGGCGGGCGAGCCGATCTATGTCGGCCCGCTCAAGGACAATGCGGGCAATGTAGTGATCGAGGGCGCCATGGACAATTACGACCCCGTGCTCGACGGCATGAACTACCTGCTGGAGGGCGTGGTGGGCTCGATTACCTGACGACACGTCCGGCGCAGGCGGCAGCCCCCACCTGACCTCCCCCTGAAGGGGGAGGGACCGACCGGGGCCAGCCAGGCATCGCGCCACGTCAACCAAACGGTTCCTCCCCCTTCAGGGGGAGGCTAGGAGGGGGTCACGGAGCAATCCCATGAGCGCAGAAACAGCCGGTTCAGTCCCTGCCGCCCGCACCCCCAACGTGCGCACCCTCAAGCTCGCCGAATCCATCTTCGTGCCGGTCTTCGCCCTCTTCGGCTCGTTCCTGATCTTCTCGCTCTTCCTGCTCGTCATCGGCAAGTCGCCGATCGATTTCTTCACCCTGGTCTGGACCGGTGGCTTCGGTTCGAGCTTTTCCATCCAGCAGTCGCTGCAGCGCTCGGCCCCGCTGATCCTGACCGCCCTGGCCTTTGCCATACCCGCCCGCATCGGCCTCACCATGATCGGCGCCGAGGGTGCCCTGGTGCTCGGCGGCTTCGCGGCGGCCGCTGTCGCCATTCCGCTGGTGACAGGCGGGGCCGCAGCTCCCCTTGCCTGGCTCATCATGGCGATCACCGCCATGGCGGCGGGGGGCCTCTGGATCGGCCTTGCCGGCTGGCTGCGCCATTATCGCGGCGTCAACGAGACCATTTCCTCGCTGCTGCTGAGCTATATCGCCATCGCCATCATGAACTTCTTCGTCGAAGGCGCCTTGCGCGATCCCGCCTCGGCCAACAAGCCCAGCACCATGCCGATCGGGGACGCCTATCGCATCGGCTCGATCCCCGGCACCGACGTACATTGGGGCTTTGCGGCGGGCGTCGCCCTCGCCATCATCCTGTTCATCCTGATGAGCCGCACCACCTTCGGCTTTGCCGCGCGCATGACCGGCGGCAATGTCCGCGCCGCCAAGGCGCAGGGCCTGCCCGTCGGCTTCCTGATGGTGACCTGCTGCGCCATTGCCGGCTGCTGCGCCGGCCTTGCCGGCTTTTTCGAAGTCGCCGTCATCCACGGCCAGGCCAATGCCTCGCTGGTCGCCGGCTACGGCTTTACCGGCATCCTCGTCGCCTTCCTCGCCCGCCACAACCCGCTGATGATCGTGCCCGTCGCCATCATCTTCGGCGCCATCGCCGCGGCGGGTGGCCTGGTGCAGCGTCGCATGGGCATGCCCGACGCCACCGTGCTGGTGCTGCAGGGCATCATCTTCGTCGTGCTGCTGGCCAGCGAAACGCTCTATGGCCGCATCAAATTCTTCCAGCCCGAGGCCAGGGGAGACCGCACATGATGGACAGCGCCTTCATCACCGTGCTCATCGCCATGCTGGGCGGCGCCATCCGCGTCTCGACCCCCTTCATGTTCGTGGCGCTCGGCGAATGCCTCACCGAAAAATCCGGCCGCATCAACCTCGGCCTCGAGGGCAACCTGGTGCTCGGTGCCATGGTCGCCTATGCCATCAGCTTCCACACCGGCAATCCCTGGATCGGCGTCCTCGCCGCCGGGGGCTCGGGCCTGATCCTGGGCGCGATGCATGGCTATATCTGCAAGCTGCCCAAGGTGAACGACATCGCCGTCGGCATCGCCATCATGAGCTTTGGCACCGGCGTCGCCTTCTTTTTCGGCAAGCCCTATATCCAGCCCTCCGCCCCGCGCCTCGACGCCATCCATCTCGGTGACTGGACCGGCAATTCCGCGCTGGCCCAGGCGCTGCAGGTCAATCCGCTGTTCTTTGTCGGCATCATCCTGGCCGTCGCCATGAGCTGGGCCTTCGCCAATACCCGCTGGGGCCTGATTGTGCGCATGACCGGCGACAGCGCCGCCTCGGCCAGGGCCATGGGCGTCTCGGTCGATTGGGTGCGCTTCCTCGCCACCGCGGCCGGCGGGTTCCTCGCCGGCGTGGGCGGGGCCTTCCTGTCGCTCTATTATCCCGGCTCCTGGAACCAGGGGCTGAGCTCGGGCCAGGGCCTGATGGCGGTTGCCCTCGTCATCTTCGCCCGTTGGGACCCGATCCGCTGCATCTGGGCGGCCCTGCTGTTCGGCGCCGCCGGCGCCATCGGCCCCTCGCTGCAATCGGTCGGCATTTCGCAGGGCTACTACTTCTTCAACGCCGCCCCCTACATCCTGACGCTCTTCATCATGATCGCCTCGGCCCGCTCCAAGGGCGCCGCGCGCGAGGTGCCGGGCGAACTCTCGATTACCAAGTGAGGCTTTGCACCGATGAGGCTGACCATGAGCTTGAGTGACGAACGCGTGGACGACGCCATGGTCCCCGGCGGCACCACGATCGCCGGCGCCGATCCCTATCCCTGGCCTTTCGACGGCAATTGGGGCCGGCACAATACCGCCCTGATCGTCATCGACATGCAGGTCGATTTCTGCGCCCCCGGCGGCTATGTCGACAGCATGGGCTATGATATCGGCCTGACTCGCGCACCGATCGGCCCGATCCAGACGGTGCTCGCCGGCATGCGCGCCAAAGGCTACCCCATCATCCACACCCGCGAAGGCCACAAGCCGGACCTCTCGGACCTGCCCGCCAACAAGCGCTGGCGCAGCCAGCGCATCGGCGCCGGCATCGGTGACCAGGGCCCCTGCGGCCGCATCCTGGTGCGCGGTGAGCCCGGCTGGGAAATCATCCCGGAGCTGCAACCGCTGGCCGGCGAAGCAATCATCGACAAGCCCGGCAAGGGCAGTTTCATCGCCACCGACTTCGAACTGGTGCTGCGCATGAAGAACATCCGCAACCTGATCTTTACCGGCGTCACCACCGATGTCTGCGTCCACACCACCATGCGCGACGCCAATGACCGCGGCTATGAATGCCTGCTGCTGGAAGACTGCTGCGCCGCCACCAAGGTCGAGAACCACCTCGCCGCCATCGACATGATCAAGATGCAGGGGGGCGTCTTCGGGGCGGTGTCGAACTCGACCGAGCTGCTGGCGGTGCTGCCAGGAGACTCAAGATGAACGCCGCCGCGCCCATCCTTGCCACCGGCCGCGCGCCCTCGCTCAAGGCCATCGGCATGACCAAGATCTTCGGGCCGCTGGTGGCGCTCGACGATGTGAGCATCGATATCCCCGCCGGCTCCTTCCATGCCCTCCTGGGCGAGAACGGCGCCGGCAAGTCGACCCTGGTCAAGTCCATCATGGGCTTCTATTCGGCCGATAAGGGCCAGGTGCTGCTCGATGGCAAGGAGGTGTCCATACGCTCACCCAGGGACGCCCGCGCTCATGGCATCGGCATGGTCTACCAGCAGTTCACCCTGGTCCCCTGCCTCACCGCGGCGGAAAACCTTGTCATCTCCCGCGCCGATGCGCCCGCGGTGATGGACTGGAAGAAGGAAAAGAAAGCCCTCGACGCCTTCATGGAGCAGATGCCTTTCAAGGTGCCGCTCGATGCGCAGGTATCGTCCCTGTCGGCCGGCGAGAAACAAAAACTCGAGATCCTCAAGCTCCTCTATCTCGACCAGCGCTTCATGATCCTGGACGAACCCACCTCGGTGCTGACGCCGGGCGAAGCCGATGAAATGCTCGGCCTGCTCGGCGACATGGCGGCGCGCAAGGAAATCACCGTCTTGATGATCAGCCACAAGTTCCGCGAGGTGAAGGCCTTCTGCGATGGCTTCACCGTGCTGCGCCGCGGCCGTTTCACCGGCTCGGGCGATGCACAATCGGCCACCATTGCCGAGATGAGCCAGATGATGATCGGCGACACCGAGCTGCGCGAACGCGCCACCCGCCGCGTCCACAACGAGAACCGCGAAGTGCTCGAACTGGCCGGGCTCTTTGCCGAGGATGTCGATGGCGCCAATGTCATCGAGGCTGTCAACCTCAAGGTCAATGCCGGCGAGATCGTCGGCATTGCCGGCGTCTCCGGCAACGGCCAGTCGGCCCTGGTCGAAGCGCTGGCCGGGCAACGCCCCCTCTCGGACGGCGCCATCCGCATCCATGGCCAGAACTTCTTCCCCCGGCGCGCCGCCTTCGACAAATTCAAGGTCTTCGGCCTGCCCGAGGAGCCGCTCAAGAACGCCACCGCGCCAAAGATGAGCGTGGCCGAAAACATCGCCTTTCGCGGCTTCGACAAGCCGCCTGTCGCCCGCTTCGGCTGGTGGATGTCGCCCGGCCCGATGCGAAAGAAGGCCGAGGACCTGATCGCCCGCTATCGCGTCAAGACCACCTCGCCCGACGCGCCGATCGAGACCCTGTCGGGCGGCAATGTGCAGCGCGCCGTGCTCGCCCGCGAGCTAAGCGGGGATGTGGACGTGCTGATCGTCGCCAATCCCTGCTTTGGGCTCGACTTCGCATCGGTTTCGGAAATCCGCAGCCAGATCATGGAACAGCGCAACCGTGGCGCCGCCGTGCTGCTGGTCAGCGAGGACCTCGACGAGATCCTGGAACTCTCCGACCGCGTCGCGGTGATGAGCGGGGGGACGATCACCTATGTGAGCAAGATCGAGGACACTGATCGCAACACCATTGGCCAGCATATGGCGGGGCATTGATGATGGCTTCGTGCGTGGAACTCACCCCCACCCTCACTCCCTGCCCACAAGGGGGAGGGAAGCCTGCGCGGCATTTGCGGGAGCTGTTTGCCATAGAACTTGGCCCCATCGTCTCCCTCCCCCTTGTGGGCAGGGATCAAGGGGGGGGGTTCCTATCGCTCGATGAGGGGGCTGTCCCATGATCCCCATCCCCGCCCGCCCCTATCCCTTCCAGCTCGATCCCGCCCATGCCGCGCTCGTCGTCATCGACATGCAGCGCGATTTCATCGAGCCGGGCGGTTTCGGCGCCAGTCTCGGCAACAATGTCGCCCTGCTCGAAGCCATCATCCCGACCACTGCCGAGCTGATCGCCCTGTTCCGCCGGCAAGGCTGGCCCGTGATCCACACCCGCGAGGCCCATAGCCCGGACCTCTCCGATTGCCCGCCCGCCAAGATCGCCCGCGGCAGGCCGGGCCTGCGCATCGGCGAGCCGGGCGCCATGGGCCGCATCCTGATCGCGGGCGAGCCGGGCAACCAGATCGTCGATGCGCTGGCGCCGCTGCCGGGCGAGATCGTCATCGACAAGCCCGGCAAGGGCATGTTCTGGGCCACCGGCATCCACGAGATGCTGCAGGGGCTGGGCATCACCCATCTGGTCTTTGCCGGCGTCACTACGGAAGTCTGCGTCCAGACCTCGATGCGCGAGGCCAATGACCGCGGCTATGAATGCCTGCTGGTGGAAGACGCCACCGAGAGCTACTTCCCGGCCTTCAAGGCCGCCACCGTCGAGATGATCGCCGCCCAGGGCGGCATTGTCGGCTGGGTGACGCCGCTGGCGGCGCTGCAGGCAGCCGTGCAGGCGGTGCCGGCATGATGCTCAACGACCCCGCCATCGTCGCCGAAGTCCGCGCCGCCTTCGACCGCTACGAAGAGGCACTGCTGGCCAATGATGCGGCCACGCTCGACGCCATGTTCGTCCAGCGCCCCGATACCGTCCGCTATGGTGTCGGCGAACTGCAATATGGCATTGACGAGATCCGCGCCTTCCGCGCCCTGCAGCGCCCGGTCAGCCGCAGACTGGATCGCCTTACCATCGTCACTTATGGCAGCGATGTTGCCACAGCTTCGACGCTGTTCTATCGGGATGACTTTCCCGATGCGGTGGGGCGGCAGCAGCAGACCTGGCTGCGCACCCCGGCCGGATGGTGCGTCGCGGCGGCCCATGTCAGCATGATGCCGACATCCCGATGACCGCCTGAACGACAGAGAGATTGCAAGAGCGTGCTCAAGCGCCCCCGCACATCGGCAGAAGACATCCGCCGGCAATTGGCCGCCCGCATCATCAGCGGTGAACTCGCCCCCGGCACGCCGCTTGATGAAACGGGCCTCGCCGGGGAATTCGCCGTGTCGCGCACTCCCATCCGCGAGGCCCTGCGCCTCCTGGCCGCCAGTGGCCTCATCGACCAGAAGCCGCATGCCCGCGCCCTCGTCGCCAAGCCCGATGACGCAACCCTCGCCGGTATGTTCGAGGTCATGGGCTATCTCGAGGCGATCTGCGCCGGCCTCTCGGCCATCGCCATGAGTGCCGCCGAGCGCGATGCGCTCGATGCCCTGCATATCCAGATGGCCGCCATTGTCCGCGAGGGTGATCACGCCGCCTATGCCGACGCCAATGAGGCCTTTCACTCCGCCATCTATGATGGCGCCCACAATGCCTATCTGTCGGAAGTGACCCGCTCCACCCGCCAGCGGCTGCAGCCGTTTCGCCGGGCGCAGTTCAAGGCGCTGGGACGGCTCAGCCGTTCCCATGCCGAACATGGCGTGGTGGTCGACGCCATCCTCCAGGGCGACCGCACCGGCGCCGAAGCCGCCATGCGCCAGCATATCGCCATCGTCGAAGGCGCCTATGGCGAGCTCAGCCACGGCTGATCGCCCTGCCGGCTGAACACCATTGCGTGTCGAGACATCCGGTTCCATGCGCGCCGCGCAGGGATAAAGCCCGCGTCATGCTCTCCCGCTGTGCCGTTAACCCTGTTCCTTACCGCGGTGTTAATTTTTTCCGTCGCATTTTGCGGACAATTCTTTGGCCCATTTTGCACACGAGGACTTCCATGAAGCGTCTTGGCATCATGCTTTCCGCGATCCTGCTGCTGACCAGCACTGCCCAGGCAGCCGATCTCGGCTGGAACAGCGGCGCGAGCCCGGTCTATTCGCCCACGCCGGCCTCCGGCTGGTCGGGATTTTATGCCGGCGTCAATGCCGGCTATGGCTGGGGCACGCTGACCCGCCAGCCGGTCGGCGGCGGCGCGCAGACCCAGAACAATACCAGCGGTGGCCAGTTCGGCGCCCAGGCCGGCTACAACATGGATATGGGCGGCTTCGTGCTCGGCGCCGAAGCCGACCTGCAATGGGCCAATATCGGCCACACCGAGGACCTGCCCGGCGTGGGGTCCTTCAAGGCCGGCATCGACTTCTACGGCACCCTGCGCGGCCGCGCCGGCATGAGCTTCGGCCAGGTCATGCCCTTCGTCACCGCCGGTATTGCTGCCGGCCGCGGCTCTGCCAGCCTCACCAATCCGGGCGGGGTCACCACCTCGCAGTCGGCCACCCATATGGGCTGGACGGTTGGTGCGGGTCTCGAGGCCCAGGCCACCGAGAATATCTCGATCAAGGCCGAGTATCTTTACGTCGACCTGGGCACGCAGTCCTATAACGGCCTGCCCGCCGGCGTGGGCAATATCGACGCCACCCAGCGCTTCAGCGTGGTGCGCGCCGGCCTCAACTATAAGTTCTAGCCGGTTGCCAAGCGCCTCCGCTCCGGGCAAAGCTCGGCGGCGGAGGCAAGCGGCATGACGACACAAGGCACATTGCGCACCGGGACGGCCGGCTGGGTGTTCGAACCCTGGCGCGGCACCTTCTATCCCGAGGGTCTGGTGCAAAAAAAAGAGCTGGCCTATGCCAGCTCCCGGCTCGGCAGCATCGAGATCAACGCCACCTTCCGGGCCAACCAGAAGCCCGAGAGCTTTGCCAAGTGGGCCGGCGAGGCGCGCGACGGCTTCGTCTTCTCCATCAAGGGCCCGCAGCTGGTCACCCACATCAAGCGGCTCAAGAATTGCGAGCCCGAACTCGCCAACTTCTTCGCCTCCGGCCCCTTGGCTCTGGGCGCCAGGCTTGGCCCCTTCATCTGGCAATTGCCGCCCAATATCAGCTACAACCGCGAGGTGCTGGGCGCCTTCCTTGCCCTGCTGCCCAAATCGGTCGCTGACTATGTCGCACTGGCCGGCAAAGCGGATGGCCGTCTCAAATCGGCGCCCTATCTCGCCACCGACAATGTCGGCCCGATCCGCCACGCCATCGAGATGCGCAATGCCAGCTTCGATCTGCCGGAGGTTAACGCCATGCTGGCCGAGCACAATGTGGCGCGCGTCATCGCCGATACGCCGGACAATCCATCGCGCGAGCTGACGGCCGACTTCGCCTATTGCCGCCTGCAGGGGCCGGCACGCGGCGATGGCGGCGGCTACAAGCCCGACGACATTGCCGACTGGGCGAATACGGTCACTGGCTGGACCGCCGCCGGCAAGGATGTCTTCGCCTACTTTGTGCACGAGGATAAGCTGCACGCGCCGGCCAATGCCATTGCCCTGCGCCAAGCCGCCGGAATCAGCCTGCCGGGCGATTGATCACAAGCCTGTTTCCCGCTGGAATTTGCCGCAAACGCGTTCTATCCAGCCTGACCCTTGCGGCGTTTCCAGCAAAAGTGGATACCGGTTTCGTGGTTCGGAAACGCCGCCCCACAATTGCGTCACCCGAGAGTTCCCCAGCATGGCCGCATCGATCCTTCACCCCCTCGACAAGAAATCGGCGGGCCTCGCTTTCGTCCTGGGGCTGGTGACAATCCTGGCCGCGCTGGGCTCGCAATATATCGGCGGGCTGGTGCCTTGCGAACTCTGCCTCGAGCAGCGCCTGGCCTATTACTACGGCCTGCCGCTCCTGCTGGCGGTGCTGGTCACCTGGAACCGGCTGCCCCTGGCGGTCTGGTATATTGCCATGGCCATCGTCACCGCCATCTTCGTCTGGGGCGCCTATCTGGGCTACTACCATGCCGGCGTCGAATGGGGCTTCTGGCCCGGCCCCACCGCGTGCACCGGCATCGGCGAGACCATGGATTTCGACGCGCTCAGCAACCTGACTCCGGTCATCGGCTGCGACGTCGTGCAGTTCCGCTTCCTCGGCATTTCCCTGGCCGGCTACAACGCCCTGATCGCCACCGCCATCGTCGCCCTGCTGGGAGTTTCGATCTGGGCACAGGCCCGGCGGAACCGCCGGGTTTAGTCGGAGCCGAGCGCTGCAACCAAATCCATGGCTGTGTGCAGCACCCGTACGATCGTGATCGCATTGGCGCCGACGGCATAGATAATGGCGTAGTTGCCAAGCGGGCGGCGACGATAAGCGTGGGCCTCGAAGCCTGGCACGAGCGCATATCGTTCCGGATGGTCCGCCAGTCCGAGGCACGCCGCCTGTAAATCTCCAACGAACTTCTTGGCCCTGCTAGGGCTATCTGCAGAGATGAAAATCGTTATGGACCGCAGGTCGCGCTTCGATTCATCTGAAAATGCGACGCGCATCAAGACGCCTTCTTGGCAATCTGCTCAATGATCTCGCGCAGCTCGGCAAATACCTCCTCGGCCGGCGTCACCCGACCGGCGTCGATATCGTCCTGACCCGCCTGCAGCTTTGCTGCCAGTTCCTGGAACCGCGCCTCGCGCTCCTGCACCAGGCGCACGCCTTCGCGCAGCACTTCGCTCTTGGAATTGTAGCGGCCGTTCTCGACCAGGTCGTTCACGACCTTTTCGAGGTTTTCACCCAGTTCAGCACTGATCGCCATGACAATGTCTCCGACAGGACGTCACCAATAATAGTTATTGGCCCTCTTATCGGCAAGCGCTACGGCTCGAGCTCGATATCCCAGTAGAGATAGTCCAGCCAGCTCTGGTGCAGGTGGTTGGGCGGGAAAGCGCGGCCATTATTGTGCAGGTCATGCACGGTGGGATGGTACGGCGCCTGATGCGGGAACATCTTGATTTCCTGCGGCATCCGGTTGGCCTTGCGCAGGTTGCAGGGCGCACAGGCGGCCACGACATTCTCCCAGGTCGTCAGCCCGCCCTTGGAGCGGGGGATGACATGGTCGAAGGTCAGATCATCCTTGGAGCCGCAATATTGGCACTGGAAGCGATCGCGCAGGAACACGTTGAAGCGGGTAAAGGCCGGGTGCCGCGCCGGCTTCACATAGTCGCGCAGCGATACCACGCTGGGCAGCCGCATTTCGAAGCTGGGGGAATGGATGACCGTGTCGTAATGCGACACGATATTGACGCGATCCAGGCACACCGCCTTGATCGCGTCCTGCCACGACCAGAGCGAGAGCGGATAGTAGCTGAGCGGCCGAAAATCGGCATTCAGCACCAATGCGGGACAGGCCTCAGGCGACACGTGGATCGTCACTTGAGTCTCCCGGAACGGGAATCGAGTAAGTCCATAGCCCCCTTATACTAAGCCCTTTGTGTCAGGGCTGTGAAGCGGGGGACAATGTCTTATTTCGCCGCCACGCGCTCGATGAAGGCGGTGGCAAAGGCCAGCCCGTCCGGCGCGATGCCGTGCCCCACGCCATGGCTGACATGATAGGCTACGTCATAGCCTGCGCCGCGCAGCGCGGCATCGGCTTCGGCGCTGAGGCCGGCATCGACCACCTGGTCCATGTCCCCATGCACGAGGCAGACCGGGCTTTTGGCCAGTGGCGCCGTGCCGAAGCCCTCGGGCGGCAGGAAGGCGCCCGAAAAGGCGATGATTCCCATCAATGGCCGCTCCAGCGACAGCCCCACATGCAGCGCCATCATGGCGCCCTGGCTGAAGCCGGCGAGGATCGTATTCTCCGGCGCAATGCCGGTCTGGCTCCACAGGTCATCGAGGAACTCGCTCAGCACCGGCCGTGCCTGCAGCACGCCGGTCTGCCGGCTCGCCAGCCGGTCGCCCTCAAAACTCACATCGAACCACTGGAAGCCCGCTGCCAGCTGCCGGCACTGATCCGGCCCATTGGGCGCGATGAACACCGCCTCGGGCAGGACGCCCTGCCAATGCGGCGCCAGCCCGATCAGGTCATTGCCGTCGCTGCCATAGCCATGCAGCAGCACCACCGCCTGCCGCGGCAGGCCCCCGGAAGCTGGCGGCAGCATGGGGCCGGAAAGCTTGGTCACAACAAAATCCCTTCTCGATCGCGCATCACCGCGAAATAGCGCCAGAACAACAAGGCCGCGGCGGAGCGATGCGGCGTCCAGCGCGCGGCGATGCCGATCATGTCCTTGATGGACGGACGAGCGTCAAGCCCGAGCCCGTGCTGCACCGCCTTGAGCAGCGCCAGGTCCCCGGCTGGAAACACATCCGGATGCCCGGCGCAGAACATGAGATAAACCTCCGCCGTCCACGGCCCGATCCCCTTGTGCGCAACCAGATACCGCACCGCCTCTTCCGCCGGCAGCGTTTCGAGATGGGCGAAATCGAGCTGGCCGGCCACCATGGCCTCGGCAATGGCCCGCACGGTGCGGAACTTGCCGCCGGAAAATCCTGTCGCCCGCACCGCTTCTTCCGAAAGCGACAGATAGCGCACCGGATCGAGCGCACCGGGCAGCTGCTCGAACCGCCCCCAGATCGCCGCCGCGCTGGTGACCGACAATTGCTGGCCGGTAATCACCTTGGCCATGACGGCAAAGCCCGGCGGATTGATGCGCGGCTGCACCGGACCGGCAAAGTCGCGCACGGCCACGAGGCGCGGATCCATGCCAACCAGCACGTCGATATGGCCGGCAATCGCCTCGGCGCTGTCGATGCGCGGTGACGGCAGGATTTCGCTCATGTAGAAAACCCCCGTGTCGCAGAAATCACCCAGACCCATCCTTCGCTTCGCGCCCAGCCCCAATGGCAGGCTGCATCTCGGCCACGCCTATTCGGCCCTCTATACCTGGAACGCCGCCGCGCTGCTCGGGGGCACCGCCCTGCTGCGGATCGAAGACATCGACGCCGAGCGCAGTAAACCCGGATTTGCCGCAGCGATCATCGAGGATCTGCACTGGCTGGGCCTCGATTTGCCCGAGCCCGTCATGCGCCAGTCCGATCGCCTGGAGCATTACGCCGCAGCCGGCAATCAGTTGCGCGACCAGGGCCTGCTCTATCCCTGTTTCTGCTCGCGCAGCGAGATCGCCGCCCGTGCCGGCGATACCGATCCCGAGGGCGCGCCGCTCTATCCCGGCACCTGCCGGCATCTGGGTCGCGACATCCAGATCGAGCGGCTGGAGCGGGGCGATCCGGTGCAGTTCCGGCTCGATGTGGCCAGGGCCATGCAGCGCGCCGGCATGCTGACCTTTACCGCAGTCGGCCCGCTCGTCACCGACCGGCCACAGGTCCGCTATGCCCGCCCGGAGCGCTGGGGCGATGTCGTGCTGCAGCGCAAGGGCACGCCCGCCAGCTATCACCTCAGTGTCGTCGTCGACGATGCCGCGCAGGGCATCACCCATGTCACCCGGGGGCGCGACATGGAGGCGGGCACCGATATCCATGTCCTGCTGCAGATGCTGCTCGGCCTGCCCTCGCCCATCTATAATTTCCATAAGCTGATCTTGGGCGACGATGGCAAAAAGCTCGCCAAGTCGCGCGGCTCGGAAAGCCTCGCCGATCTGCGCGCCAGGGGCTGGACCTCCGAGGACGTGAGACGGGCTGTCGGCCTCTAGGCCGCAGCATCCAGGGGTTGGAGGAGCTTTCCCCTCACACCGCCTTCCGTTCCAGGAACGGCTTCACCGTCTCGGCCACGGCCACCGCGAAGGGCGTGCCGAAATCGGGACCAAGCATGGCATCGAGCCGCGGATCGACCAGCTCCATCGGGTTGTTCCAGAGGTAACGCATCTTGACCACTTCGCGCATGACCCCATTGGCCAGCCCCATGGCCTGGAGAAATATCCAGGGCAGCGGCACCACCTTGAGCGGGGCGGGCGATGCCGCCTGGATTGCCGCCATCAGCGCGCCATGCGTCACATAGTGGCCGGCAAAGTGGAACGTCTCGAAGCGGCCCAGCGTCTTGCGCTGCTCGCCCACCAGGGCAAAGGCCCGGCCCAGATCGGGCAGATAGGCCCAGGCATGCCCCACGTCGAGATCGGCCATGGCATGGATCCTGCCCTTGCCGGCATCCATCATGATGGCCTGGTCATACCAGTCCCCGACCGTGTTGGGCCCGTAGAAATCCCCGGCGCGAATGATGATGGTCTGGAACTTGCCGGCCTTGGAGGCCGCCGCCAGCATCTCTTCCTGCCGCACGCGGATGGCGCCGCGCGGCGTCTGCGGGCGCTGCGGCGTCGCCGGAGTGATGCGCCGGTCGGTGGCGGCATAATTGTAGATATTGCCCGGAAACAGCAGCGTCTTGCCGCTGTCGCCCATGGCCGCGATGACCGTCGCGAGCAGCGCCTCGGCGCGGCCCTTGTCCCACTTGTCATAGGGCAGGTTCAATCCGTTGACGACGATATCCGCATCGGCTATCGCCCGCTTGAGGTCATCAAGGCTCGCCGCGTCGCCCTCGATAAAGCCGACGCCCGCCACGGGATGGCGGTTAGACCGGCCGAAGCCGGTCACTGAAAATCCCGCCTCCTGAAAGGCCCGCGCCGCATGCTGGCCGATATGCCCGCTGATCCCGAGGACCGTAACCTTACCCTTGCTCATCGCTGTCTCCATTACGCGCTGGACATCAGCATCGCGCATTCATTATCGTGGCGATATTAGCTGAAATCCTAGATGCGATATTCATAAATGAATAGAGAACCCGACTGGGCCCTGTGGCGCAGCTTCGCCGCCGTGGTGGCCAATGGCTCGCTTTCCGCTGCGGCGCGCGAGCTGGGCATCAGCCAGCCCACCGTGGGTCGGCATGTCGAAACCCTCGAGGCTGATCTGGGCCTGACCCTTTTCGAACGCACGCTGACCGGTCTCAAGCCCAACAGCACAGCCCTGCGGCTCTATGAGCCCGTCAATACCGCCCAGTCGGCCCTGGCCGAAGCCGCCATTATGGCCGAGGGGGCCCAGGATGATCTGGGCGGCACGGTGCGCATCACCGCCAGCGCCATCATCTCCAATTATGCGCTGCCGGACCTCCTGGTGCCCATTCGCCAGCTCTATCCGCGCATCGCGCTCGAGCTGGTGCCTTCCGATTCGGCCGAGAACCTGCTGCTGCGCGAGGCCGATATCGCCATCCGCATGTTTCGCCCCACCCAGCTCGAACTGGTCACGCGGCATTTGGGCGATCTGCCCATCGTGCCCGCCGCGCATGAAAGCTATCTGGCGCGCCGCGGCACGCCCCGGGCCATCGAGGAACTCTACGACCACGACATGATCGGCATGGACCGCTCCGACGCCATCATCGCCCATGCGCAGAAGCTCGGCCTGTCGCTGCGGCGCGAACACTTCCTGCTCCGCTCCGACGAGCAGACGCAAATGTGGGAACTGATCAGGGCCGGGCTGGGCATCGGCTTCGCCCAGGCCAATCTGGTGGCCACGACGCCGGGCATGGTGGCCCTGCCGCTGGACCTCAGGATCCCGCCGCTCCAGGTCTGGCTCACCACACACAGGGAATTGTTCACCTCACACCGGATTCGTGCCATCTATGACGCGCTCGCCGAGGGTCTCACTGCGTATATCCATGGTCGGCACTTCAATCGGTAGGATTTCATGCAGACCGCTCTCAATATCGCCATTGCCCTTGCCCTGCTTTTCGTCGTCGTCATCCTGGGCATGGGCCTGTGGAACATGCTCAAGGGAGGGCCGGGCAATACCAGCCAGCGCCTGATGCGCCTGCGCGTCATCGGCCAGGCCGTGGCCCTCGTGCTGCTGCTGGGCGCGCTGTTCCTGTTCGGCGGCCGGCAGGGCTAGCCGCACATGATCAAGATCAACCGCATCTATACCCGCACCGGCGACACCGGCACGACCAGTCTCGTGCGCGGCCCGCGGCGCCCGAAATACGACCTGCGCGTCGAGGCCTATGGCACGGTGGATGAAGCCAATGCCAGCATCGGCGCCGCGCGCATCCATACCGGCTCCATGCCCAAGGTCGACATGCTGCTCGGCCGCATCCAGAATGACCTGTTCGATGTCGGATCGGACCTGGCGACACCCGGCCTCGACGAACCGGACGCCCAGTATCCGTCGCTGCGCATCCGCCCGGTACAGACCGAATTTCTCGAAAAGCAGATCGATCACTACAATGCCGACCTGGCACCGCTGACCAGCTTTGTCCTGCCCGCCGGCTCACCGCTTGCCGCGGCACTGCATGTGGCCCGCACGGTGACGCGTCGCGCCGAGCGCATTGCCGTTGAACTGGCCGCTGCCGAGGCCGATACCAGCCCCGAAACGGTGCGTTATCTCAACCGGCTGTCGGACCTGCTTTTCGTGCTGGCCCGGGTCGCCAATGGCAATGGCGCCAGGGATGTGCTCTGGATCCCCGGCAATCATGGCGATCTGAAAAAGGGCGGCTGACGCTAGGCTGCGCGCGACGACAAAGCCAGCTGGTCTTCGACTACCGGCGCCAGCGGTTCGCGCAGCAGCATCTCGCCGGAAAACACCACGCGGTTGCGGCCATTATGCTTGGCGGCATAGAGCGCCGCATCAGCCTGCACGAACAGCTCGCTGCTTGGCGTGGCGCCCGAAGCCAGGGCGACGCCGACGCTGGCGGTAATGGCGATGCTGCGGCCCTCCCAGCTGATGTCCAGCATTTCGATGGCCCGGCGCAGCCGCTCGGCGATCTGGAAAGCCCGGGCCGAATCGGTATCGGGCAGCAGCACCGCCAGTTCCTCGCCGCCCAGGCGCGACAGCAGGTCATGGCTGCGCGTATGGCTGCGCAGAATGTCCGAGACCCGCTGCAGCACATGGTCGCCCGCCGCATGGCCATGGGTATCGTTGACCACCTTGAAGTGGTCGAGATCGAGGATCAGCAGTGCCGCTTCGCTGTCGGGAGAGCGCAGCCCTTCGATGCCGCGTTCAAAAGCGCGCCGATTGGGCAGGCCTGTCAGCGCATCGGTAAGGGCATCGGTCTTCCAGTGCTGCTCGCGCTCGATCTGCGTGAGCTCGCGCTGCACGAACAGCCCCAGCAGCACGGAGGCCGTCACCGACGCCGTGACCATATAGGGCCCGATGAGGCTAAGCAGCGACCAGATCGTGGCGTAGCCCATGGCAATGCCGGTCAGCAGATAGCAGGAGATGACAAAACCCAGCACCAGCAGGTGCCGCACCTTGATGCGTCCCTTGGGGCGCAGGAAATACCGCCAGCTCAGCCCGAGCAGGGCCGCCGCGACAATGCCCAGTGCCCCCGGACCGGCACCCACCCCGCCCAGCCACAGCCGGTAGCTGCCGCTGATGGCCACCGCGACCAGCGCCGCCGGCCAGCCGCCAAAGGCCGCCGCAAAGCCGACGATGAGCGCCCGCGAATCCACCACCGCGCCTTCCCCGATCCGGGCCGGCGTCATGATGGCCACGATGGCGCCACTGCCGAAGATCACGCCCTGCAGCAGCGAGCGAACGGCCCGGTGCCAGTCCTGCCGTTCGACGATGCCGAAGGCGATCGCCATCAGCGCCAGAAGGCTGGTGGCGTGAACGAGGGCAAGGAACAGTTCCTGGATGAACATGCGAAGGGGCAGCCTCGGGACGCGAATGTGAGCATCTGGCCGCAAAAGCGTAAGCGAGACATGAACTTGCCCGCTACTGGCGCCAACTCTGCAAAGTGCCGTTAATGCGCAGTAAAGGAACAAAGCAGGCAAATTTCACCAAATTGCCACGATTGCCCAAGCCTTTGTTTACATCCCGGGCCTAGGGTCATCACCGGACTGTCAGCACAGGAGGTCCAGATGAATACCGACCTCTCGACGCAGATGCTTGCCATGAACGCGACCAAGACGCAGCACAGCGTCCAGATTGCCGTGTTCAAGAAAGCCCATGAAATGCAGACCGACCTGCTCGACACGCTGATGCAGTCGGCACGCTCGGCCCCGCCGCCCGGCCAGGGCGCCCGGATCGACAAGCTGGCATAGGAAACGCTGCGATGAGCAATGCTCTCGGCATCGGCCCCGCAGTGATGATCAATCGCCTCGTGCACGAGGCCGGCAAGGCCGGCGCCACCCATCTGGCCGAAGTGGCGCGCCTGCGCGCCGATCTCGACAGGGCCGTGCTGACCCGGCAGGCCGAAGCGGCCGACCTCAGCCCCGATGGCGAGGCCAGGGCGCCCGTCGTCAGCTCAGGCGCCGACGTCGATAGGCTGGTCTAGGCTCCCAACCCCAGCAGCGTCTCGATCACGGCTTCGCCGTCTGGCGTATTCCATTCCGCCGGCCCCTGCAGCACGCCCAGCTCGCAGCCATTCTCGTCCAGCACCAGCGTTGCCGGCAGCCCGACGGCCACCGCCTGCTGCTTGAGCCGGTCGAAGGCGGCAAAAGTATTGTCGGCATAGAGCGGCAGGTTGGCGAACTGGTTCTCGTCGAGGAATGCCTGCGCCTTGACCAGCCCGCCTTCCCCGATGTCGAGATTGATCGGCAGCACCATGAAGGCATCCGAATTGTATTTCGTTGCCAGCGCATCGAGCGCCGGCATTTCTTCCCGGCACGGCACGCACCAGCTGGCCCAGAAATTGACCAGCAGCGCCTTGCCCTTGAAATCGGCGATCGTGACGTCCGCGCCGGCGGCATCCTTGAAGGCCATGGTGGCATAGCCCCTTCCCTCGCCCGTCCCGTTCAGCGCCGCCAGCTCACCCATGGCGGCTGCGTCGATGGCCGCCGCTGCCTCGGCCTGTACCGGACATTCCTTTGCCCCGGCGGCATTGCCGAGCCACACCCACGCCGCTATAGCTACGCCCAATCCCACCACCCCAAGAGTGACCCACAGCCGGACCCGGCTCGTAGCTCCGGGACGGGGCGCCTGCATGTCGGTCATAAGCAATCTCCGAGGTATTCGATGAGCAACAAGATGTGGGGCGGCCGGTTTGCCACCGGCCCCGACGCCATCATGGAAGAGATCAACGCCTCGATCGGCTTTGATCAGCGTCTCTACCGCCAGGATATTGCCGGATCGATCGCCCATGCCACAATGCTTGCCGAGACGGGCATTCTGACGCAGGCCGACCGCGACAGCATCGTAGCCGGTCTGAACGAGGTATTGGCCGAAATCGAGGGCGGCACCTTCACGTTCTCGCGGGCACTGGAAGACATTCACATGAATGTCGAAAGCAAGCTGCGAGAAAAGATCGGTGATGCTGCCGGCAGGCTGCACACTGCCCGCTCGCGCAACGACCAGGTTGCGACCGATTTCAAGCTTTATGTCCGCGACACCATCGACACCCTGGTCACCCAGGTGACGACGCTGCAGCTGGCTCTGGTGACCCGCGCCGAGGAAGAAGCCGAAACAATTATGCCCGGCTTTACCCACCTGCAGAGCGCCCAGCCGGTGACCTTCGGCCATCACCTGCTGGCCTATGTCGAAATGCTGGGCCGCGATGCCGGCCGGCTGCTCGATGCGCGCAAGCGGCTCAACGAAAGTCCTTTGGGATCAGCGGCTTTGGCCGGCACGCCCTATCCGATCGACCGGCACATGACGGCCGAAAAACTCGGCTTTGACCGGCCCACCGCCAATAGCCTCGACGCCGTGTCCGACCGCGATTTCATCCTCGAGACCCTCGCCGCCGCCACCATTTGTGCCATGCACCTCTCCCGTTTCGCCGAGGAGATGGTGATCTGGAGCTCCGCGCAGTTCAGCTTCGTGCGCCTCTCCGACAAGTTCACCACCGGCAGCTCCATCATGCCGCAAAAGCGCAATCCCGACGCCGCCGAACTCGTCCGCGCCAAGATCGGCCGCATCCTGGGCGCGCTGACCAGCCTGATCGTGGTGATGAAGGGCCTGCCGCTCGCCTATTCCAAGGACATGCAGGAAGACAAGGAAGTCGCCTTCGACGCGCTTGATTCCCTGTCGCTGTCGCTGGCCGCGATGACCGGCATGGTCAGCGATCTGACCCCCAATCGCGAGCGCATGCGCGTTTCCGCCGCGGCCGGCTTCTCCACCGCCACCGATATCGCCGACTGGCTGGTGCGCGAGCTCAATATCCCCTTCCGCGACGCCCACCACATCACCGGGCAGATCGTCGCCCTGGCCGAGCAGAAGAATTGCGGGCTGGAAGGGCTGACCATCGAGGACTTCAAGTTCATCGACCAGCGCATCGACAGCCGCATCCACAAGGTGCTGACCGTCGAAGCTTCGGTCGCGGCGCGCCAGAGCTATGGCGGCACCGCCCCCGCCAATGTGCTCATCCAGGCCGCCCGCTGGAAGACGCTGCTGACCGGGCAACCGCACGACCCCAAGCCGCTGGGCAAGAAGAAGCATGGCACCCATGGTGATGGCGGGCTTTGAGCCGGCCCGCAGGACAAGATCGCCCGGTGGGGCGATTTTAGGTGAGAAGGCCATGAGAGCTATGCTCGAATGGCCCGAGGCTGAGCAGGCACGATTCGTTTCTGTTCTGCCTCGGCGACGCGGAGAGACGAGTGCCCAAAAACACCCGGCAAATGCGCCTGACCGAGCGCCATGTCGGCTTCCTGCAGCCGCATGATCCCACCGAAGAGATGCCGCCCCCACCCGCCGGCATGCGCGCCGCGACGCCTGACGACCATGTCCGCACCACCACGGAGCTGCTCGGCCCGACCCGCGACCATGACGAGGTCTGGATCTTTGCCTATGGCTCGCTGATCTGGAAACCGGCCTGCGATTTCGTCGAGATGCGCACCGGCCTGGTCCGCGGCTGGCATCGCGCCTTTTGCCTCGGCTGGAACAACCGCTTTCGCGGCTCCGATGCCAATCCCGGCCTGATGCTGGCACTGGACCGCGGCGGCGCCTGCAACGGCGTGCTCTATCGCCTGCCCCCGGGCCAGATCGATGAGTGCATGACCAAGCTGCTGGAGCGCGAAATGGGCTGGCTGCCCTCGCCCTTCCCGCCGCGCTGGGTCAATGCCAGGAGTGGCGACCGCACCATCCGCGCCCTCACCTTCTGCATGGACCGCAATTCGGGCCGCTACGTCTCGGGCCTGTCCGTCGAAGCCATTGCCGACGTGCTCGCCACGGCCGTGGGATCACGCGGCTCGATGGCCGAATATCTCCACGCCACCGTGCAGCATCTCGAGGACATCGGCATCCACGATCCCCATCTCTGGCAGCTCCAGTCCCTGGTCGCCGACCGCATCGAGGCGGCTTATGAGGCTGATCGATAAGTCTTGCTTTCGTTTTCCGATGCGCTGGAATAGAGCCTAGGCCACCCTCCCTTCTCCCCTCGCGGGAGAAGGTGGCGCGCAGCGCTGGATGAGGGGTCCACGAGGGTGGACAGAACCCCTCACCCGCCCTTCGGGCACCCTCTCCTGCAAGGGGAGAGGGAAGGCAGGAAGCTGACGAGCATGGTCCACCACTTCGAACACCGCGACGGCACGCTCTATGCCGAGGACGTCAACATCAACGACCTCGCCGCCAAGGTGGGCACGCCCTTCTATGTCTATTCCAGCGCCACCTTGCGCCGGCATGTGCGGGTGGTGAAGGCGGCTTTCGAGGGCATCCCGACCCTGCTCGCCTATGCCATGAAGGCCAATTCCAACCAGGCCGTGCTCAAGCTCATGGCCAGCGAAGGCGCCGGCGCCGACGTGGTCTCGCTGGGCGAGCTCGAACGGGCCCTTGCCGCCGGCATCAAGCCGGACATGATCGTCTTTTCCGGCGTCGCCAAGACCATTGCCGAAATGCGCCGCGGCCTCCAGGCCGGCATCAAGTGCTTCAATGTCGAGAGCGAGCCCGAGCTCGAACGCCTCTCCATGGTCGCGGCCGATATGGGGCTGACCGCCAAGGTGTCGGTGCGCATCAATCCCGATGTCGATGCCCGCACCCATGCCAAGATTTCGACCGGCAAGGCCGAGAACAAGTTCGGCATCCCCTATGCCCGCGCCCACGAAGTCTATCGCCGTATTGCCGACCTGCCCAATGTCGAGGCCGTGGGCGTCGACATGCATATCGGCAGCCAGATCACCGATCTCGAACCCTTTGGCAACGCCTTCGGCCTGATGGCCGAGCTCGTCGGGACCCTGCGCGCCGACGGCCACACGATCAGCCATGTCGATATCGGCGGCGGCCTGGGCATTCCCTATCATCACGACCAGGAAGCCCCGCCCCATCCCGAGGCCTATGCGGCGGTGGTGCGCGACAAGATCGGCCAGCTCGGCTGCTCGCTGGTGATCGAACCCGGGCGCCTGCTGGTCGGCAATGCCGGCATGCTTGTCACCAAGGTGGAATATGTGAAGCAGGGCGCGACCAATTTCGTCATCGTCGACGCGGCGATGAACGATCTCATCCGCCCCACCCTGTATGAAGCCCACCACGACGTGGTGCCGGTCAATCACTCCAACCTCGCCCCGATTACCGCCGACATTGTCGGCCCGGTCTGCGAGACGGGTGATTATCTGGCCAAGGCCCGCACCATGCCGGGCGTCAAGGAAGGCGACATGCTGGCGGTGATGAGTGCCGGCGCCTATGGCGCCGTCATGGCCTCGACCTACAATTCCCGCGCGCTGATCCCCGAGGTGCTGGTCGACGGCGACCGCTTCCACGTCATCCGCCCACGCAAGTCGCTGGACGACCTGATCGCACTCGACAGCGTGCCGGACTGGCTCTAGCGCTTCAGGACAGATCGGGTATAGGGCACGATATTGCCAGTGCACCGCTGGAATTGCTCCCCTTTCAGGGGGGAGGCTAGGTGGGGGTGCACGTCCTACTGCAGCTGCGCCTGGCGGCCCAGCGACAACACTTCCACCGGCTTGCCCACCAGCGCGTCGTCCACCTTGGCCAGCAGGTCGGCCAGCGTGAAGGGCTTGGTGATGACGTCGTAGATGAGCGCATCGAGCCCATGCGCCCGCTCGCGCTGATCGGCAAAGCCGGTCATCAGCACGATGATCATGTCGGGAAACTTGGCCGCGACATGCAGCGCCAGCCCGATTCCGTCCATGATCGGCATCTTGATATCGCTGAGCAGCAGGTCGAACCGGCCCGCCTCGGCATCAGCCGTCTCGGCGGCCAGGCCCCCATCCTCCTCGGCGACGACTTCATGCCCCTTCATGGTCAGTGCGCTGACCACGAAGGCGCGCACGGAAGGATCGTCTTCGGCTACCAGAATGCGGGCCATCAATTATGCTCCGGTGTTGTCTCTGCGGTCGTGCCGGCTGTGCTGTCGGCCGCCTTCCGCACATCTTGTCCGCCGGCAAAGCTGAGGCGCACGCGCGTCGCTTCGCCCGGCGGCATGGTAAGCTGGGTATCGAAGGTCGAGCGTTCGCCCGCCATCAGGTCACGGACCGATGGCGTCACGCTCCACTCGTAGATGCCTTCGCCCTCGGCATTGAGCAGGGTCACTACCACCGATGGCACGACCACCGGCTCGCGCTTGATGCCCACGATCTGCGCAGAAACGACCAGCACTTCCTTGCCGTCGCGCAGCGTGCGCAGCGTCGTGACATCGGAAAAGTCGAGCCCAACCACATTGACGCCCAGCCCGATGGCTTCGTAGACGCCGGCCATCTGCGGATAGCGCTCCACCACCTGAACCCGGGCGAAATAGCCGGTCGCGGCCAGCCCGCCCACCAGCAGCACGGAGGCAATGCGCATGCTGCGCCGCAGCCGGGCCAGCGGCAGGTCTGCCACCATGGCGCTCTGCCGGCGCGTAAAATCCTTCTGCCGCTTGCGCAGCATGGCGGCCTCGGTCTTGCCCGCGTCCGCCTTGCGCTGGACGCCGTCGGCCGCCTGTTCCTGCGCCAGACGCTTGGCGATCTCGGCGGCGACCTTGCGCTCCTCATCGGCCATGGCCTCGTCGAGGCCATCCTCGGCAATCGCCTCGAACGCCTCTTTCTGTTCGCTGGTGGGCGGTTCCGGCTCGGGGTCAAGCGGGCGCTGCTGCCAGGCCTGCTGGCAATGCGCGCATTGCACCTTGCGACCTGCCGAGCCAATGGCCTCGTAGGTCACCTGATACTTGGTCTCGCAATGGGGACAGGTGATGATCATCGGGCCGGACGGAAGGGGGATCGGGGCATTTCTCCGGTGACCCTAGAGGGCGGGAGTTAAAACTCCTCAAACCCCTCCCCGGCCCGCACGCAATCCACCACATTTGTGCCCCTTTCATACCGGCAAGGACAGCTTCAGGCGCATGCAGCACCCATGGCTGTTATGATGCGCGCACGTTTTGATTCGCGTCACAAGCGGACCAATGGGGAGCCAAGCACTCTTGATCGAGTTTTCCGATGTCGGGCTACGCTATGGCAATGGTCCTGAAATCCTGCGGGACCTGACCTTTTCGGTCGAGCCGGGATCGTTCCACTTCCTCACCGGCCCCTCGGGCGCCGGCAAGACCTCGCTGCTCCGCCTCCTGCTGCTCTCGCTCAAGCCCTCGCGCGGCCGGGTCACCATGTTCGGCGAGGATGTGAACAATCTCAGCCAGGACCGCCTCCTGCAGATGCGCCGCCATATCGGCATCGTCTTCCAGGAATTCCGCCTGCTCGACCACCTGACGACATTCGAGAATGTCGCCCTGCCGCTGCGCGTGCTGGGCCAGCCCGAGAGCGAATATCGCCCCAATGTCACCGAACTGCTCGAATGGGTGGGCCTGGGCGAGCGCATGAATGCGCTGCCCTCGCTGCTCTCTGGCGGGGAAAAGCAGCGCGCCGCCATCGCCCGCGCCGTCATCGCCCGGCCCAAGGTGCTGCTGGCCGACGAGCCGACCGGCAATGTCGATCCCGACCTGTCGAGCCGCCTCGTCCACCTCTTTGCCGAGCTCAACCGCACCCTGGGCATGACCATCATCCTGGCCACCCACGAACTGCCCCTGCTCGACAAGTTCAACTATCCGCGCATGCTGCTGAGTAAGGGCGAGCTGGTGATCCATGATTGAGCGCATCCTGGCCCTCCTCCCCGCCCGCAAGGGCGCGGCACCCATCGTCCCCGAAAAGAGCGTCGCCGGCCGCACGCTGCTGCTGCTGATCACCATCATGAGCTTTCTCTCGGCGGTGACGCTGGGCGGCGTCGTGCTGGTGCAGAAATCGGCCATTGCCTGGTCGGCCGATGTCGGGCGCGAAGTCACCATCCAGCTGCGCCCCGTCGAGGGCGAGCTGATGGATTCCAACCTGCGCACGGCCGTGTCACTGGCCGAAGCCACCCCCGGCGTCGCCTCGGCCCGCGCCCTCACCATCGAGGAAAGCCAGCAATTGCTCGAGCCCTGGCTGGGCGCCGGGCTCGATCTCACCGCCATCGAGATCCCGCGCCTCGTCGTGGTGCAGCTGGCCGACCCGGCCGAAGCCGACATTGCCGGGCTGGAGCGCAACCTCGCCGCCGTGCAGGGCGCGAGCCTTGATACCCACGCCGCCTGGCGGCAGCAGCTCAACACCATGGCCGGCACCATCGTGCTGTCGGGCCTGCTGGTGCTGATCCTGATCGGCGCCGCCACCGTGCTCGCCATCGTCTTTGCCACGCGCGGCGCCATGGCGACCAATCGCGAGATCGTCGACGTGCTCCACTATATCGGGGCCTCCAACAAGTTCATTGCCGGCGAATTCCAGGGGCGGTTCCTTTCCATCGGCCTCCAGGGCGGCCTGCTCGGCACCATCGCGGCCTTGCTGTTCTTCGCCTTGGTCGGCACCGCGGCGGGCAACATGCTGTCGAGCGAAGCCGGCGCCCAGGTCGGCGTCCTGTTCGGCCGCTTTGCCCTGGGCCTGGCCGGCATTATCGGTATCGCCGCCGTCGTGCCCGTCATCGCCGCACTCACCGCCATCACTTCGCGCGTCACCGTGCGCCGCTTCCTCGGCGAGACTTCCTAGCCCTGCCGGGTCGGGAACGCCCTCGCCAAGCGGGCATTTGCCCGGTATGACGCTCGAAATGGCGGCAGGCCGCAGGAGAGACCAATGGCAATCGTGCAGGCGCTGCGGACAGCGCTGTTCTATTTCATCTTCATCGGCCAGACCGCGCTCGTCGCCGTCACCATCGGCACCATTGCGCTGGTCAGCGGCCGCACCCCGCTGAGCTGGGGCCTGGCAAAATTCTGGTGCCGCTCCAACCTCGCCTATCTGCGCGCCATAGCCGGGGTGAAGACCAAGGTCAGCGGCGAGGAAAACATCCCCGCCGGCGGCTGCATCATTGCCGCCAAGCACCAGAGCGATTGGGATGTCTTCGCGATTTTCCCCTATACCGGCCGCCCCGCCTATATCGTCAAGAAGGAGCTGATGCGCATTCCCTTCTTCGGCTGGGCCGCGCGTTCGCTCGACTGCATCGAGGTGGACCGCAAGCGCGGGGCCGAGGCCATCCCGCTGATGATGGCGCAGGCCCATGCCGCCATCGAACGCGGCTGCCGCATCGTCATCTTCCCCGAAGGCACCCGCCGGGCGCCGCTCGCGCCGGCCGATTACCGCCAGGGCATTGTCCGGCTCTATATGGAGCTCAAGGTGCCCGTCGTGCCGGTGGCGCTCAATTCCGGCCTGTTCTGGGGCCGCAACAGCCTCCTGATCTGGCCCGGCACCGCCGAGGCCAAGTTCCTGCCCCCCATCGAAGCCGGCCTCGCGCCAGACGTTTTTCTCGACCGACTCAAAAAAGCCATCGAATCCGGTTCCGATGAACTGATTCTCAAGGCAGCCGAAAACGGTCTCGGCCGTCCCGTCAGCCCTGAGTTTCAGGCCAGGCTCGACGCCCTCAAGGAGTCGCGCTCACAGGCCTCCTGACCACTACATATTGACGATATAGCCGAACACGCACATACATATAGTCATCGAACGCCGAACCGCTTGACGTCTATCTGAATTTGTTCTATTTTTGTTCTTGTTCGATGATCGCTGGAGATGGCGTGAAATGGCTGGCACTGTCGAGAACAACGTCCTGATCCACGGCTTTGGCCGGCTCAGCAACTGGCAGGGCCGCTCGGGCCGGACCTATGGACTGGTCAGCGAGAATGTCGATCATTTCGCCATGGGCGATTCCGATCTCTACCTGATCGCCAAGGGCAGCCATGTCCTCTGGGTCGGCTCGACCAATGAATTGGTCAGCGACCCGATGAGCCGCACCCGCTTCCGCCTGGCACTCGATTGTGCCGATCGCGCCTTCCGTCTGCTCTCCCCCGCCGCCGCCACGCAGCGGATGGCCACGATCTGGGACCTTGAAGGCGCCGAGCCCGCCGCCGGCGCCCAGGCGGCCTAGCCACAAGGGCATGGCCTCCCACGGCGGGCTGTTGTCAGCGGGACCGAAAAGTCCCCGCGCGACTCCTGCAAAACCCCCTAGCCAAGCCCCGATACTTGCTCTATAGAGCCGGTCAATCCCTTCAGAGATGAACTCTCTGGGCCGCTTTGGCGGCGCAACGATATTGAATTCGGAGTACCGACCATGGCAGTGCCAAAACGAAAGACCTCGCCGATGAAGCGTGGCTTCCGCCGCTCGGCCGACGCTCTTGCCACCGCATCCTATGTTGAAGACAAGGATTCCGGTGAGCTGCGCCGTCCGCATCACGTCGACCTCAAGACCGGCATGTATCGCGGTCGCCAGGTTCTCGACGTCAAGAAATAAAACGAAAGACGAGGCGCGCCTTGCGCTCGTTTCTGTTATGCCGACGGCCGATCCCCACCAGGATCGGCCGTTTTGCTTTGTCTGCCGCCGGAAAGAGCGGCCAATATCGGAGTTGAGCCATGAGCATGCGCGTTGAATCGGACACGATGGGCACCATCGAGGTTCCGACCGATAAATATTACGGCGCGCAGACGGCCCGCAGCCTCGCCAATTTCGACATCGGCGGCGAGAAGATGCCCAAGGAAATCGTCACTGCCTTTGGCGTACTGAAAAAGGCCGCGGCCCTCGCCAACCACAAGCTGGGCCTGCTCGACGAAAAGACCCGCGACCTGATCGTCGCCGCCGCGGACGAGGTGATCGCCGGCACGCTGGATGATCACTTCCCCCTCGTGGTCTGGCAGACCGGTTCGGGCACCCAGTCCAACATGAATGTCAACGAGGTCATCTCCAACCGCGGCATCGAGCTGGCCGGCGGCACCATGGGTTCCAAAAAGCCCGTGCACCCCAATGACCACGTCAACATGAGCCAGTCGTCCAACGACACCTACCCCACGGCCATGCATATCGCCGCTGTCGAGGCGCTGGAAAACTATCTCTTCCCGCGCGTCGCCATGCTGCGCGATACGCTCCACGCCAAGGCCGAAGCCTATATGGACGTGGTCAAGATCGGCCGCACCCACCTCCAGGATGCAACGCCCCTGACCCTGGGCCAGGAAATCTCCGGCTGGGTCGCCCAGATCGACTATGCCGTGGCCGCCATCAAGGCCACCCTGCCCCAGCTCAAGGAACTGGCCCTGGGCGGCACCGCCGTCGGCACGGGCCTCAATGCCCATCCCGACTATGCCGTCGCCGTCGCCAGGGAAATCGCCACCCTCACCGGGCATGATTTCGTCACCGGTCCCAACAAGTTCGCCCTCCTGGCCGGCCACGACGCCTTTGTCGGCACCTCGGGCGCCCTCAAGCAGCTCGCAGTGGCCTTCATGAAGATCGCCAATGACGTGCGCTGGCTGGCCTCCGGCCCGCGATCGGGCCTGGGCGAGATCATCATCCCGGAAAACGAGCCCGGCTCCTCCATCATGCCGGGCAAGGTCAACCCGACCCAGTCCGAAGCCATGACCATGGTGGTCGCCCAGGTCATGGGCAATGACGCCGCCATCGGCTTTGCGGCCAGCCAGGGCAATTTCGAGCTCAACGTCTTCAAGCCCGTCATCGCCTACAATTTCCTGCAGAGCGTGCGCCTGCTGGCCGACAGCGCCAAGTCGTTCAACGACAACTGCGCCATCGGCATCGAACCCGACCGCAAGCGCATCGATGAACTGGTCAACAAGTCGCTGATGCTGGTCACCGCGCTCAATCGCAAGATCGGCTACGACAACGCCGCCAAGATCGCCAAGACCGCCCACAAGAACGGCACCACCCTGCGCGAGGAAGCCATCGCCCTGGGCCTGCTCACCGGCGAGGAGTTCGACGCCGAGGTCAAGCCCGAACAGATGGTCGGCCCGCTCAAACTGAAGCGCTGACATTTCAGTCGACACCCTCCCCCTTGTGGGGAGGGATCAAGGGTGGGGGAGTGGCTAGCCCGGATATAGGGGCTCTCCGCACCCCTCCCTGCCTCCCCCATCGAGGGGAGTGTCGCTTGGTGGTCGCGGGTCGTCAGGAGCCCTTCACGCCCATGCCGGCCTCTGGCATGGTGCACGGCGCCAAACCGGAGCCGCCACGATGACCGAAACCGTCTATATGCCGACCCCGCACGCCCCGCGCCGCAACGGCCGCTTCATCCCGCCGCTGCTGGTCGTGCCCTTCGTGCTCTACAATATCGTGGCATTCCTGTTCTTTGGCGGCTCGCCCACCGGCTGGAGCAATGGCCTGTTCACCATTCCCATGGTCTCCGGCACGCCCTGGGCCATCACCGCCGGCGATTTCCTGCTGGTCATAGGCATCATCGCACTCTTCATCGAAGTGCTGAAATCCACCAATGCCGGACGCTCGTCCATCGTCGAGCACATGCTCTCCATGGTGCTCTTCGTGGCGTTCCTGATCGAATTCCTGCTGGCGGGCGCGGCCTCGAGCTCGGTGTTCTTCCTGCTCATGGTCATGGCACTGATCGATGTTGTTGCCGGCTTCACCGTCTCCATCACCAGCGCCGGCCGCGACGTCACGATGAGCTAGGCGACGATGCTGGTCCGGTAGCCCATCGGCATCCGCTTCACCGCAACCTTGGCGCCGTCGGCATAGGCCCCGATAGCGCCTTCGGGCGTGTCGCGCCGGCGGCTCCGCTGGGGCGGCAGATGATCGCGCTCGGCCAGCAACTGGCTGACAAAGGTTGCCGCTGTCTCGGTGCGGTGCAGGGAAGGCCGGGGACGCGCGGCACCCACCCGGACGGGCAGTCCGCCAGCTTTGGTGTCAGAATTGGCCATTGCGTGCCTCGCTTGTCTCAAAGCGGGCCAGCCTGTCTCGCAATGAGACACATGATCTGGCCCTATGCCCTATTAAGGGCAATCGGTGTGCCAGATGCTAACGTTTTGTTAACGCTTTTGGCTCCCAAAGCGCGGCATGGTTAAAGGCGATCGCCGTGCGGCGACCGCCCGGCTTGGCTAGAAATTGTCCTTGCCCTTGCGGATGGCCGCGAACACTTCGGACGGCTCGGCGCCCTCGAGCCCGAAATGGCGTGCCAGCGCCGGATCGTCGGCCCGCAGGAATGGATTGGCCGCCTTGTCCTCGCCCAGCGGGAAAGGAATGGTGGCCTTGCCCGCCGCCCGCAGCGCCGTCACCTCGGCCGCCCGTTTCTGCAGGGCCACATTGTCCGGATCGATCGACAGCGCGAATTTGGCATTGCTGGCGGTATATTCGTGTCCGCAATAGACCAGCGTGTCGTCGGGCAGCGCGCGCAGCGCCTTGACCCCTTCCCACATCGGCCCCGGCGTGCCCTCGAACATGCGGCCCACGCCCAGCGAGAACAGCGCATCGGCGGTGAACAGGTGCTTGCCCACCCTGTCGTGAAAGACGATATGGCCCAGCGTATGCCCGGGCGCGTCATAGACATCGAATGCCGTCTCGCCCAGCGTGACCGTATCGCCACCGGCGACCAGCACGTCGAGCCCTTCGATCTTGTCGGCCTCCCCGCGCGGCCCCACGACACGGACCCCGAATTCCGCCTTGAGCTCGGGGATCGCCTCGACATGGTCGATATGGTGGTGCGTGATGAAGATGTCGGTGAGGGTCCAGCCCCGATGGATCAGCGCGTTTCGGATCGCGGCCGCTTCCGGCGCATCGATCGCCGCGGTGCGGCCGGTGGCGGTGTCATGCACCAGATAGCCGAAATTGTCGCTCCGGGCTGAGAACACATCGACGATCAGACTCATGGCGCAACTCCTGGGGACGTTAGAACGGCTTGAAAGCTAGGTGTGCCGCAGCCACATGACAACCGGTCCGTTGGACAAGTCTTTGGGAAACCGGCAAGTTGCGCTCATGACCGCCGACGTCACCCGCCTCATCGCCTATTACAAGTCCCCGCTCGGGCGCATTTCGCGCGCCTTGGTGCGCGAACAGGTCATGGGCCTTGCCGAGGATGTGCGCGGCAAGCGCGTGCTGGGGCTCGGCTTTGCCACGCCCTATCTGCGCTTCACGCTGGACAGTGCCGAGCGGGTGCTGGCCTTCATGCCAGCCCGCCAGGGCGCCTCGGCCTGGCCGCGCGAAGGCCCGTCCCATACCGTGCTCTGCGATCCACTGGAAATGCCGCTGACCGATGCGGCCGTCGATCTCACCATCGCCATCCATGCCCTCGAGCATGTCGCGGATGCCGAGGAGCTGATGCGTGAGCTCTGGCGCATCACCGCGCCCAATGGTCATCTGATCATGGTCGTGCCGCGCCGCCGCGGCATCTGGGCGCAGCGCGACAATACCCCCTTCGGCTCGGGCAATCCCTATTCGGGCGGCCAGCTCGACAAGCTCCTGCGCGACCACAGCTTCGTGCCCGAAGCCTGGCGCGATGGCCTTTTCGTGCCGCCCTTCCAGTCCTCTCTCGTGCTCAAGTCCACCCGCCTCTTCGAGCGGGCCGGCCGGCTGCTCGGCCCGGCCATGAGTGGCGTCATCTGCGTGCGCGCGCGCAAGGAGGCCTTCCCCGCCGTCCCCCGCCGCAAGCGCGAAGAGCGCTTCGTCCGCGTCCCGGGCATGAACACCGCCACGGCACGCCAGGGATAGCGCATTCCGCTTTGCCTTCCGCCCGCGCTTTGACTATGGTCCGCGCGGTTTTTCCGCCCAGATTGGCATCATGTCCGACGACACTATCCGCCCCGTTCCGCAGCCCGGCATTCTCGACATTGCCCCCTACCTGCCCGGCAAGTCCGGCGCACCGGGCAGCAATGCCGTCAAGCTGTCGGCCAATGAAAGCCCGCTGGGCGCCAGCCCCAGGGCGATGGAGGCCTTCCGCGCGGCCGCCGATCACCTCGATATCTATCCCGAGGGTTCGTCGCGCCTTCTCCGCACCGCTCTGGGCGAAGTGCATGGCATCGATCCCGAGCTGATCGTCTGCGGCAATGGCTCGGACGATCTGCTGCACCTCCTGGCGCAGTGCTATCTGGGCGAGGGCGACGAGGCGGTCATGAGCCGCTACGGCTTTTCGGTCTATCCCATCATCACCCGGGCAACGGGTGCGGCCATCGTCATGGTCGACGAGGATGACTATACCGCCGATGTCGATGCCCTGCTGGCCGCAGTGACGCCGAAGACCAAGGTCGTCTGGCTGGCCAACCCCAACAATCCCACCGGCACTTACCTGCCCGACGCCGAGATCCGCCGGCTGCATGCCGGCCTGCGCCCCGACATTCTCCTCGTCATCGACAATGCCTATGCCGAATATGTCACGGCCGAGGATTTCACCGTGGCCACCGCCCTGGTGCGCGAGGCGCAGAACGTCGTCATGGTCCGCACCTTCTCCAAGATGGGCCTCGCCGCCGCCCGCATCGGCTGGATGTTTGGCCCGGCGCCCATCGTCGATGCCATCAACCGCATTCGTGGGCCCTTCAACGTCAACCTGCCGGCCCAGCTGGCCGGCGCGGCGGCGGCGCGCGACGTCGAGTTCACCGCCCGGCTCAAGGCGCATAATGCGCAGTGGCGCGACTGGATCACGGCTGAACTGAACCAGTCCAACCACTTCCGCGTCGTGCCCAGCCAAGCCAATTTCGTCATGGTCATGTTCCCTGATGCCGACCACGCCGCTTTGGCCTTCCAGACCCTGCTGGAGCGCGGCCTCATCGTGCGCGAAATCGGCGCCTCCTACGGCATCCCGGACGGGCTGCGCATTTCCATCGGCTCCGAACAGGCGATGCGCGGCGTCGTCGGCATTCTCAAGGCATTGGTCAAGATCGCATGACTGTTCACTTCCGCAAGCTGGCCCTGATCGGTATCGGGCTTATCGGTTCCTCCATCGCGCTGGCCGCCCGGCGCCAGGGGCTGGTCGAGGTCATCTCCATTGCCACCCGCAAGCAGGAGACGCTGGATGAGGCCCGCGAGCTCGGCCTGGGCGACATCTATACCCTCGACGCCGCCGAGGCGGTGCGCGGCGCCGATCTGGTGATCCTCTGCACGCCCGTTGGTGCCTATGACAGTGTGATCCAGGCCATCGCCCCGGCGCTCGAACCCGGCGCCATCGTCTCCGACGTGGGCTCGGTCAAGGGCCATGTGGTCAAGGCACTGGAGCCGCACATCCCCGCCGGCGTCAGCCTGATCCCCGGCCATCCCATTGCCGGCACCGAGCATTCCGGCCCCTCGGCCGGCTTTGCGGAACTGTTTTCCGGCCGCTGGTGCGTGCTGACGCCCGGCCCCGAGGTCGATCCCGCCAAGACCGAAAAACTCGCCGGCTTCTGGCGCGCCATGGGCAGCCAGGTCGAGACCATGGATGCCGCCCACCATGACATGGTGCTGGCCATCACCAGCCATATCCCGCATCTGATCGCCTACAATATCGTGGGCACCGTGGCCGATCTCGAGGCCGCCACCCAGTCCGAGGTCATCAAGTTCTCGGCCTCCGGCTTCCGCGACTTCACCCGCATCGCCGCCTCCGACCCGGTCATGTGGCGTGATGTGTTCCTGACCAACCGCGATGCCGTGCTCGAAATGCTGGGCCGCTTTTCCGAGGATCTCAGCGTGCTGCAGCGCTCGGTCCGCCTGGGCGATGGCCCGGCACTCGAAGCCATGTTCACCCGCACCCGCGCCATCCGCCGCTCGATCATCTCGGCCGGGCAGGAAACTGCCGCCCCTGATTTCGGGCGCCCGCACGAGGCCCCGCCCGTGCCGGACGTGCCGTTCGTCCGCGAACATGGCGGCGGCGACGACGCTTGAGCGCGACCCGGAGGGAAAAATCGCTCCAGTGGAGCGATTTTAGTGCTCAAGGCCATGAGGGCTGAGCCCGAATGGCCCGAAGGCGCATCGCGCTCGTCGCTGTCTCACCCGCGACTTCAGTAGACCTCATACTGGGCTGCTGAAGGACGAGGTCGTGGCACCGCACTATCAATAAAGCGGCGGCACCGCTGCGATCGGCACCAGCCCCGAATAGATCCCGCCGGCCCGGAAATTGAGCTGGTTGGTGTGCGAGCCATCGGCGGCCGGCGTGCCCAACACGAGTGTGCGCCAGGGCTCCTCGATCAGCGGCCCGATTCGTTCGGCCACGCCCGTCGAGGTCACCGCGATCTGCCCCTCCGGCGCGCCCTGTGCATCGAGCCGCAGCGCACCGCTGGCATCAAGCACCGAACTGGCATCGGTGCCGTGGATGGAAACCACCTTGAGTTCGGCCCCCGCCTGCTGCATCGCCGGCAGCAGCATGGGATCGCCCCAGGCGCGCACATCGTCGGGCAGGCCCGACAGTTCGAGTTCGATTTCCGCATTGGTGTCGGCCAGCGTCAGCCCCGGCCAGGCCAGGGCCTGCGCCCGCCCATAGAGCGCCAGCGCTGCCAGCCGCCGCTCGGCATCATGCTGCTCGGGAATGTCGAACAGGTGCAGCTCCACCGCCGGGCTCTGCGCGATTACCGCATCGCCGAACAGGCTGTCGGACCACACCATATCCTTGCCCGACACCGAAGCGCGCGCGATGCGCCAGTTGTCGAGCCGCACGCTGGCCTCCAGCACCGACCAGGCCACCGCGTTGCGCGTGCCGGTAAAGCTGTCGGTCAGCTGCAGCGGGCCCAGCGCCGAAGCCAGCATATGGGTGGGCGCATAGACGCGCACGCTGGCGCGGATGCCCGGCACCGCCACGGCGACATCGCCGCTGACAATATTTGCATTGCTGCAGTCAACATCGAAGCGGAACGGAAAGCCGCCGATATCGAGCGCCTCGCAGGAAAGGCTCGGCGTCGTGACCCCGTCGGCAGCGGCCAGCGCCTCGATATTCTGCCGCACCATCCCGGCCAGGACCAGCCAGGCGGCGCTCCACAGGACAACCACGGCAACGACGACGCTGCCAAGAATGATGATTCGCTTTTTCATGGCGGGCAGTCTTACCTTCCCCGGCTGGCGGACTAAAGTGTCATCGCCGCGGCACGCATTCATTGCCGGTAAATCCGGGTCGTCTTAGGATCGCATGGCTTCTATCCAGAGCCTGCAATTGCCTCGCGCGGCAAGCTTGCCTAGGTTTCTGTTCAGGTTATGGCGATGCAAAGCTCAGATACAACAGCGACCCATTGGGTCTTCGGCTACGGTTCCCTCATCTGGAATCCCGGCTTCGCCCATGTCTCGGCGCAGCAGGGCCTGCTGCGCGGCGCCCATCGCAGCCTCTCCATCGTCTCCCACCATCATCGCGGCACCGTCGAGCAACCCGGCCTGGTCTTCGGGCTCACCCGTGGCGGCTCCTGCCGCGGCATGGTTTTCGAGGTGGCCGACAGCGACTGGCCGGAGGTGCGCGCCTATCTGCAGGCGCGCGAGCAGGTCACCGCTGTCTATCGCGACGTGATGCGCCCGGTGCATCTGGCCGATGGCCGCACCGCCAGCGCCCTGGCCTTCCTCGTCGACGAGCGGCACGAGCAGTTTGCCGGCCATCTCAGCATCGAGCAGCAGCTGGCCATGGTCCGTGCCGGCGTCGGCCTGTCCGGCCGCAATGTCGATTATGTGCTCAATACCGCCCGACATCTCAATGAACTGGGCATCCGCGACCGCCAGCTGATGGCCCTGGCCGAACTGCTGCTGCGCGACGAGGCGGCGGCCGCCTAGAGCGCCAGCCGGCCGCCCTCGCCCACGCAACTGGCCCGCGCCCCGAATTCGGCCACCCGCGCCTCGATGATCCCGGCAATGCGCAGCATGCCGGCCGAAGGCCGCCCCGGCTGCCGCAGCATGGGATTGGGCAGAGCCGTCACCAGCAGGGTCGCCCGCCGCCAGTCGAGATTTTGCGGTTCGACGCCAAAGGCCCGCTGCGCCCCGGCCGCCACGCCGAACTGCCCCTCGGGGCCCCATTCGGCAATGTTGAGGTAGATTTCCATGATCCGCCGCTTGGGCAGGACCAGGTCGATATAGATCGCCAGCGGCACTTCGAGCGCCTTGCGCACCACGCTCTGCCCGTTCCAGAGGAAAAGGTTCCGCGCCACCTGCATGGTGATGGTCGAGGCGCCGCGCGCCTCCTCTCCGGCCATGTAGTTCTCGACCTCGTCGCGCAGCGCGCCCAGGTCGACGCCCCAGTGCCGGCAGAACTGCCCATCTTCGGACAGGATCACCGATGCCTTGAGCCGGTCGGAGATCTGGCCCAGGTCGCGCCACGCGCGCACCACCGGCCGCCCCGTCACATAGCGCTCCAGCATGGGCACCGAAACCGGATCGACAAAGAGATAAAGCGGCGTCAGCAGCGCCGGAATCGCCGCGAGAAGAACGACGACCACCGCAATGGGGCGGAGTATCCGCCAGATGCCCTTGGGTTTGCTGCGTCGTGCCATAGCGGCTCAATAGCCGAGGCGACCGGCACATTCCAGTGCCACCTTGCCCCCGCACGGATGACCGGCTAGCTACAGACCCATGTATGATTTCGCTGCCGACATGACCGATTGCGCCAATGCCGTGGAGACGGCACTGGACCATCGGCTTGCCGTGGCGCGCCTTTCCGGCCCCGGTCCAGCCGCCGAACGGCTGGTCGCCGCCATGCGCCATGGCAGCCTCGCGGGCGGCAAGCGGCTGCGCCCCCTGCTGCTGCGCCAGGCGGCTGCACTCTTTGCCATTCCGCCGGCCCAGTCCCTCGCCGCCGGCCTCGCGGTGGAAATGGTGCACTGCTATTCGCTGATCCACGACGACCTGCCTGCCATGGACGATGACGACCTGCGCCGCGGCCGGCCCACCGTGCACAAGGCCTATGACGACGCCACCGCGATCCTGGCCGGCGACGCCCTGCTCACCCATGCCTTCGGCCTGCTCGCCGATCCGCAATGCCATCCCGATCCCGCCATACGCATAGCCCTCGTCGCCGAACTGGTCGCAGGTTCAGGCGCCGGCGGCATGGTGGGCGGCCAGATGCGCGATATCGAGGGCGAGCAGGGCGGCTTTTCGGGCGATGAGATCGCCACCATGCAGGCGATGAAGACCGGCGCGCTGATCCGCGCCAGCGTGCGCATGGGTGCCATTCTCGGCGGCGCCGACGCGCGCGCCCTCTCGGTGCTCACTGCCTATGCCGAGGCGGCCGGCCGCGCCTTTCAGCTCGCCGATGATCTTCTCGACGTCACCGCCACGTCCCAGGCCATGGGCAAGGCCACCGGCAAGGATGCCGGCATGGGCAAGCAGACCCTGGTGGCCCAGCTCGGCGTCGATGCCGCCCGGCAGCGCCTGAACCAGATCGTGGCCGATGCGTTGTCGGCCCTGCGCACCTTCGGCCCCAGGGCGGATGGCCTGCGCAGCACAGTACGCTATTTTGCCGCCCGGGAGCACTGACACATGGCCATTCTTCTGAGCGTCAACCGCGGCAAGCCCGAACCCATTCCCGCCAAGTCGGCCGTGACCGGTATCTTCAAGCGGCCCGTCGAGGGCCCGGTTGAGATCGATGCCCAGGGCCTCAAGGACGATGCCATCATCGATCGCCGCCACCATGGTGGGGTCGACCAGGCCGTCTATCTCTATTTTGGCGATGACTATGAGTGGTGGTCGGGCGAGCTGGGCGAAACCATCGCCCCCGGCACATTCGGGGAAAACCTCACCATTGGCGGCGTCGCCGGGCGCCAGGTCTCGGTAGGCGATCGCTTCACCATCGGCAACGTGGTGCTGGAAGTCACCTCCCACCGCACGCCCTGCATGGTCTTTGCCGCCCGCATGGGCGATCCGGGCTGGGTCAGGCGCTTCCACCGCGCCGGCCGTCCCGGCGCCTATTGCCGGGTGATCGAGCCCGGCAGCGTCGAAGCCGGCAAGCCGGTCAAATACCAGCTCTTTGAAGGCGAACGCACCAGCGTCGCCGAGCTCATGGCGCAGGACGGGGTGCGCGAGATCGACCCCGAATTCATGCGCCGTGCCCTCACCGCCCCGGTGCATTACAAGATGCGCGCCGATTACCAAAACCGCCTCGCCCGCCTGTTCTGAAAGCGTCCCGATGAGCCTCCAGTCCGTCCAGGCCGACCTCGCCGCCCGTGCACCCGATCTTGTCGTCGAGGTCACCGCCGGTTCCACCGCCACGGTGCAGACCGCCGCTCTGGTACATGGCTGCGAGCCCGGCCAGATCGCCAAGACCCTGTGCATCCGCGTCAATGGCGATGTGCTGCTGCTGGTGACCCGCGGCGATGCCCGGCTCGACAATGCCAAGTCCAAATCCGCCTTTGGCGGCCGTCCGCGCATGCTGGGCGCCGAGGAAGTGGCCGAGCTGACCAGCCACCAGGTCGGCGGCGTCTGCCCCTTCGGCCTGCCCCGCCCGCTGCCGATCTATCTCGATAGCTCGCTCAAGGTCTATGACGAGGTCATCCCTGCCGGCGGGGACACCCACGCCTCGGTGCGCCTGAGCGTGGCGCGGCTCGCCGAACTCTGCGGCAATAAATGGGTTGATGCCTGCCAGCCCCCGCAGATTGCCGAACAGTCCTTTACTGCTTTGCAATCGTAAGCAACTAGCTTGGCCGGGCAAGGGCCGCTTTCGGCCGTTGCGCGGAGAAGCATCAACAGTGCTGCACGTAGTGAACAGCGCGATCGATGGCCAGCCACGGCCCCTGGACGAGCCCTATGCCCGCCAGCTGGCGCGGGGCTATCGCGGCTTGCAGTTCGAGCAGCCGCTTGAGGCGGAATACCGCGCATTGGTCGATGAAGAGCAGCGCCGCCCGGCCCTGGTCTGCGCCTGGGCCGGCCTGATCATCTGGTCCGGCTTTGCCGCCTTCGACATTTTCCGGCTCAACCTGGCCGGGCGGGAGACCATAGCGCCGGACATCTGGGTGCTGCTGGGCGCGCGCTGGAGCGTGCTGCTCATTCTCGCCGGCTACATATTTCTGCCCCTGCGCAACCGCATCCGGGTCGGCACGGCCGGCTTCCTCATCTATGTCGCCATTGGCCTGGTCGTCGCGATCACCACCGTCATCTTCAAGACCAATGGCCTGCTGGCCGCCGATACGGCGCAGATCGTCGTGGTCATGGCGGCCTTCCTGCCCATCGGCATGACCTTCTATGTTGCCCTGATCGCGTCCCTGTCTTTGGTGCTGGCCACCGCTGTCGCGGGGCTCATCTACCTGCCAGGGCCGCAGTTGGCCGGTCATCTGGGGCTTACCCTGGTCATGGCCATGGCCGTGCCCGTCGCCGCTGTCGGCGGCTATCTGCGCGAGCATGCCCATCGCCGCCAGTTCCTGCTCGGCGCCCTCCTGGCGCGGCAGGCCCAGTTCGATCCGCTGACCGACCTGGCCAATCGGCGCCTGTTCCAGCGCCACGCCACCGCCACCATCGCCCATGCCCATCGCGTCGACGAGCCGCTGATGCTGGCCATCCTCGATCTCGACCATTTCAAGCAGGTCAACGACCGGCATGGCCACATGGCCGGCGACCAGGCCCTGCAGCAGGTGGCCGAGGCCATCCGCGACGCTGCGCGCGGCCCCATGGACATGGCGGCGCGGCTGGGCGGGGAGGAATTCGCGCTGCTGATCTATGGCTGCGACAGAGAGCGGGCCCGCCCCATCCTGGACGCCCTGCGCCAGCGCATTGCCGATCTGCCCATCCTGCCGGGCGGCGAGGCCCTCTCGATCAGCATCGGCGCCAGCATGCTCGGCCCGGACGAAGACCTTACTACCCTTTTCGCCCGCGCCGACCGCCTGCTCTATGCCAGCAAGTCCGACGGCCGCAACCGGCTGAGCCTGGATTAGCAGCGTGGCCCTCTCGCCCCGCCTTGCCGACATTCTCGCCGCCCTGCCCCTCATGCCGGGCATGCGCGTGCTCGAAGTCGGCTGCGGCCCGGGCGCGCTGGCCCGCGCCATGGTTCCGCTGATTGGCAACGGCTTCGTGCTTGGGCTCGATCGATCGGCCACGGCCATCGCCCAGGCCCGCGCCGGTTCACCCGATGAATTGGCCTCCGCCCGGCTGCAATTCCGCGTCGGCGCTATCGAGGATTTCAGCCTCGCTGCCGGCGAAACGCCCTTCGACCTGATCGTGGCCATTCGTGTCGGCGCCCTGGATGGTCGCCATCCCGCCGCCGGCGCACGCGCCATCCCGCGCCTGCGCGCCGCCTTGCGCCCGGGTGGCACGGTGCTGATCGACGGCGGCAACCCGCTGCAGGTCCTGCCGCTGGACCAGGGCTGAGCCCGGCGCCTATTCCGCCGCGGACTTCTGCCCGGCGCCGAACTTGCGCTCGATATAGTCGGCGACCATCACCTTGAACTGGTCCGCCACATCGGCGCCGCGCAAGGTCGCGACCTTTTCGCCATCGACAAAGACCGGCGCCGCGGGAGTCTCGCCCGTGCCGGGCAGCGAAATGCCGATATTGGCATGCTTGCTCTCGCCCGGCCCGTTGACGATGCAGCCCATCACCGCCACCGACAGCGTCTCGACGCCCGGATAGCGCTCGCGCCATTCCGGCATCGAGGCGGAAAGGTGATCCTGGATATCCTTGGCCAGGTGCTGGAACGTGTTGGACGTCGTACGCCCGCAGCCGGGGCACGCCGCCACCACCGGCAGGAACTGGCGGAAGCCCATGGTCTGCAGCAATTCCTGCGCCACCTTGACCTCGGTTGTGCGATCCCCGCCCGGCTCGGGCGTCAGCGAAATGCGGATCGTGTCGCCGATCCCCTGCTGCAAGAGGATGCCCATGGCGGCCGATGAGGCCACCACGCCCTTGGTGCCCATGCCCGCCTCGGTCAGCCCCAGATGCAGCGCATAGTCGCAGCGCGCCGCCAGGTCCTGATAGACCGCGATCAGGTGCTGCACGTCGGAAACCTTGGTGGAGAGGATGATCCTGTCGCGCCCCATGCCCAGCTCTTCGGCGCGTCTGGCCGACAGCAGCGCTGACTGGATGATCGCTTCGCGCTGCACCGCAGCGGCCGAAATCGGCGCTGCCGAGGCGGCATTCTCGTCCATCAGCCGGGTGAGCAATTCCTCGTCCAGCGAACCCCAGTTCACCCCGATGCGCACCGGCTTGTTGTAGCGGTTGGCGATCTCGATCAGCGTCGAAAACTGCGTATCGCGCTTGGCCTTGAAGCCCACATTGCCCGGATTGATGCGATATTTTGCCAGCGCCTCGGCACAGGCCGGATGGTCGGTCAGAAGCTTGTGGCCGATATAGTGGAAATCCCCCACCAGCGGCACGTCATAGCCCATGAAGGCCAGCCGGTCGCGGATGATCGGCACCGCGGCCGCGCTCTCGTCGCGGTCGACGGTGATGCGCACGATTTCCGAGCCGGCGCGCGCCAGCTGCATCACCTGCTTGACCGTCGCATCGATATCGGCGGTATCGGTATTGGTCATCGACTGCACGACGACGGGCGCCCCGCCGCCGACCAGCACGCCGCCGACATCCACACCCACCGATTGCCTGCGCATTGCCGGGCCAGCCATCAAACACCTCTGAACTTCTGAGGGAGAAATAAGCCCGCTAGCCTAGAGACGCAATGTTTCTCCATTGTGTCGAAGCGACGCTGGCCGGATCGTCGACAGAATGACCATGCAAGGAGACCGTCATGAGCTTCCAGGCCTATCTCGACAATATCGAAAAGCAGACCGGCGTGACGCCTGATGAGTTTATCCGGCTGGCGACCGTCAGGGGTTTCACCCAGCCCGGCACCAAGGCCACGCCCATCACCGATTGGCTCAAAGCCGACTATAGCCTCGGCCACGGCCATGCCATGGCCATCGTCAAGCTGCTGCGCGAACGGGGAGGCCTCAGCTGATTGTTGCGATGATGTGATCGCGCCCATCTTGAACCATTGCCGCGCAGGACCATTTAAGGTCCATGTTCAAGATGTTCCTCCCCCGCCTCGTCCTCTTTCGCAAGGAAGTCGTCCAGCTCTGGAAGGCCTTCTTCGCGCCCGAAACCCCGCTCTTTCTGAAGGCGGCAACCCTGTTCGTTGCCTTCTATCTGGTCAACCCGATCGACATCATCCCCGACTTCATCCCGTTTGCGGGCTGGATCGATGATATCGTGCTGGTGCCCATGATGGTGAGCTGGATCGTCAGCCGCCTGCCCATCAAGGTCCGCGCCGACCACCGCGAGCGCAACGGCCAGACCATCGACGGCCGCGCCCACCGGGTCTAGGCGTCCATTGGTGCCAGGACCGCGTCCTGCAATAGGCGTGGCACGATGACCAACAAAAAGGCCCGGATCGCTCCGGGCCTTTTGCTATTCCAGCCGGACCAGCAGGTCCTTTGCGTCGATCTGGTCGCCCGGCTTGATCAGCAGCTCGGCGATCACCCCGTCCACTTCGGCATGGATGGCCGTTTCCATCTTCATGGCCTCGATCGAGCAGATCACGTCGCCGGCGGTGACCGACTGGCCCTGCTTGACCGCCAGCGTCGAGATGACGCCCGGCATGGGCGCGCCCACCTGCTTGGCATCGCCCGGCACGGCCTTGGCCCGCACCTTGATCTCGCCCGCCTTGAGGCGATCGGGCACCACGATGGTACGCGGCTGCCCGTTGAGGTCGAAGAACACCCGCACTTCGCCCTTTTCATTGGTCGGGGCCCGGCCGAGATAGGTCACGACCAGCGTCTTGCCCTTCTCGATATCGACCAGCAGTTCGTCGCCTTCTTCCAGGCCGTAGAAATAGACCGGCGTCGGCAGCACTTCGGTCGGCCCATAGCGCTCCTGGGTCTTCTCGAAGTCCGAATAGACCTTGGGATACATCAGGTATGAGGCCAGCCGGAAATCGTCGATCGGATGCCCGACCTCCTCGGCAATCTTCTTGCGCTCGGCTTCGAGATCGACCGGCTTGAGATAGGAGCCCGGCCGCTCGGTCAGCGGCTGCTTGCCCTTGAGCACCTTCTTCTGCAGCGCCTCGGGGAAGCCGCCCGGCGGCTGGCCCAGGTCGCCGGCAAAAAAGCCTACCACTGAATCGGGGAAGGCGATGTCGCGCTTGGGGTCTTCCACATCGGCGCGGGTCAGCCCGGCCGAAACCATGGCCAGTGCCATGTCGCCGACCACCTTGGAGCTCGGCGTCACCTTGACGATATCGCCGAACATCTGGTTGACGTCGGCATAGGTCTGGGCGACCTCGTGCCAGCGCGTTTCCAGCCCCAGCGAGCGTGCCTGCTCCTTGAGATTGGTGAACTGGCCGCCCGGCATTTCATGCAGGTAGACTTCCGAGGCCCCGCCCTTGAGATCGCTCTCGAAGGCCCGATACTGCGTGCGCACGGCTTCCCAGTAGAACGAGATCTGCCTGATCGCCTTGGCATCCAGCCCAGGGTCGCGCTCGCCGCCGGCAATGGCGGCCACCAGCGAGCCCAGCGTCGGCTGGCTCGTCGTGCCGCTCAGCGCATCCATGGCCGCATCTACCGCATCGACGCCCGCATCCACCGCCGCCAGCACCGTGGCCGAGGCCGCGCCCGACGTATCGTGGGTATGGAGGTGTATCGGAAGGTCGGTCTCGTTGCGCAGCGTCGCGATCAGCTTCTTGGCCGCGGCCGGCTTGAGCAGCCCCGCCATGTCCTTGAGCCCGAGCACATGCGCCCCGGCCTTTTCCAGCTCCTGCGCCAGCCCCACATAGTATTTGAGGTCATACTTGGCGCGGTCGGGGTCGAACAGGTCGCCGGTATAGCAGATGACGCCCTCGGCCACCCTGCCCTCCTCGATGACCGCATCGAGCGAGACGCGCATGTTTTCGACCCAGTTGAGGCAATCGAACACGCGGAACACGTCGACCCCGCCCTTGGCGGCTTCGCGCACGAAGAACTTGACGACATTGTCGGCATAATTGGTGTAGCCGACGCCATTGCTGCCGCGCAGCAGCATCTGCGTCAGGATATTGGGCGCGCCCTCGCGCACCTTGGCCAGCCGCTCCCACGGATCCTCGTTGAGGAAGCGCATGGCGACGTCGAAGGTCGCCCCGCCCCAACATTCGAGGCTGAACAGGTTCGGCAGGCCCCGGCTATAGGCCTGGGCAATGCGGGTAATGTCGAAGCTGCGCATGCGGGTCGCGAGCAGGCTCTGATGCGCATCGCGCATGGTGGTGTCCGTGAACAGCACCCGGCTCTGCTTCTTCATCCACTTGGCAAGGCCCGCCGCCCCATCGCGATCCAGGATCTGCCGGCTGCCCTCGATCACGCTCAGCGCCGGAAATTCCGGCACCACGGGCGCAGCGGCTTCCGCCGGCGGCCGCGGCCGGTCGCGCACTTCGGGATGCCCGTTGACCGTCACGTCGGCGATATAGCTCAGGAGCTTGGTCGCGCGATCCTTGCGCGGCTTGAAGTTGAACAGCTCCGGCGTCGTGTCGATGAAGCGCGTCGTATAGCGGTTCTCGACAAAGTCTGGATGGGTGATGATGTTTTCAAGGAATGCCAGGTTGGTCGCCACGCCGCGGATGCGGAACTCGCGCAGCGCGCGATGCATGCGGGCAATCGCCTCCTCGGCGCTCGGCGCCCAGCAGGTGACCTTTTCCAGCAGCGGATCATAGAACCGCGTGATGACCGCACCCGCATAGGCCGTGCCGCCATCGAGCCGCACGCCAAAGCCGGTCGCGCCGCGATAGGCGGTGATGCGGCCATAGTCGGGAATGAAATTCTGCTCAGGGTCTTCCGTCGTCACCCGGCACTGGATGGCATTGCCGTTGAGGTGGATATCCTCCTGCAGCGGCACACCCGATTCCGGCGTACCGATCACCGCGCCATCCAGCAGGTGGATCTGCGCCTTGACGATGTCGATGCCGGTCACTTCCTCGGTGACCGTATGCTCCACCTGGATGCGTGGATTGACCTCGATGAAGTAGAACTTGTCGGTATCGGCATCCATCAGGAATTCGACCGTGCCGGCGCCGCGATAGCTGGCGGCACTGCCCAGTCGCACGGCAGCGTCGGTCAGTTCCTTGCGCACTGCTTCCGACAGATATGGCGCGGGAGCCCGCTCCACCACCTTCTGGTTGCGCCGCTGGACCGAGCAATCGCGCTCGAACAGATGCACCAGATTGCCGTGGTCGTCACCGATCAGCTGCACCTCGACATGGCGCGCCCGCTCGATCAGCTTTTCGAGATACATCTCGTCCTTGCCGAAGGCCGCCTTGGCTTCGCGCTTGCCCTCGCTGACTTCGTTCAGCAGCGACTTTTCATCCATGATGCGGCGCATGCCGCGCCCGCCGCCGCCCCAGCTGGCCTTGAGCATCAGCGGATAGCCGATCTCGGCCGCCAGCTTCTTGATGGTTTCCGGATCATCCGGCAGCGCCTCGGTGGCCGGCACCACCGGCACATTGGAGGCGATCGCCATGTTGCGCGCGGCGACCTTGTTGCCCAGGTCGCGCATGGTCTGCGCCCGCGGCCCGATGAAGATGATGCCGGCATCCTCGCAGGCATCGACGAATTCCGGGCTCTCCGAGAGCAGCCCATAGCCGGGATGGATCGCATCGGCGCCCGAAATGCGGGCAATGCGGATATACTCGTCGATCTGCAGATACGCCTCGACCGGGCCCTTGCCCTTGCCGATCAGATAGGCCTCGTCGGCCTTGAAGCGGTGCAGCGCCAGCTTGTCCTCTTCGGCAAAGGCGGCGACCGTCTTGAGCCCCAGCTCATTGGCGGCGCGGAACACGCGAATGGCGATTTCGCTGCGGTTGGCGACGAGGATTTTCTTGATGGGCATCGATTGCATATCCGAGCAGGAGGGGTTTGGGACCTTGCGGTCCGGCTCAGGGCGTCACGGCGGGATGGGACGGTCGTCCCTCCAACCGTCAGTCTCAAATCTAGTCGCGGCCCAGATGGCCCGCCAGGTGGCTCATGTCGTAGCCGGCTTCCGCCGCCTGCGCGATGATCTCCCCCGCATCCATTTCTCCGGCCTGGCTCAGCGCCCATAGCGTGGTCGAGCGCGTCCCCGAACGGCAGAAGCAGAAGACCGGACCCGCGCTCCCCTCGAGCACGGATTTGGTCTTGGCGACCATGTCGGGGGATACCCCTTCACGGCCCAGGGGAATGGCATGATAGGCAAGCCCGGCCGCCTTGGCCGCGGCCTCGATTTCGGCGCCGGCCGGCTGGTCCGGTGATTCGCCGTCAGGGCGGTTGTTGACGATGGCAACAAAACCGGCGGCTTTGAGCGATGCGACGTCCTCGGGCCTGATCTGACCGGCTACACTGACGTGATCGTTGATCCGCTTCAAATCCAAGTCACTACTCCCGCTGCCACAGTCGGCTTCCCCGGCCCCTTATATCTGCGGCGTCGCTGCCGACGCAACTGCGACGGAAGACTAGCTGTCATGAAGCTGTCATCGCTGCTCAGGCAGCCGCCGCGGCTTGGTGCTTCTGCAGCGGCTGCGGCCGGCCCAGCAGGAAACCCTGGAAGCCGGTGCAGCCCGCCAGCCGGAGCTGACGCAGCTGCTCCTCGGTTTCGACGCCCTCGGCCACCACGTCGACCGGCAGCGAGCGGGCAATATCGCAGATCGCCGCGATGATCATGGCGTCGATCCGGTTGGCGCCCAGATTGGCCACATAACTACGGTCGATCTTGATGATATCGAAGGCAAAGCCGCGCAGATATTGCAGGCTCGCATGGCCCGCGCCGAAGTCGTCGATCGCGATCCGCACGCCGCGCGCCCGCAACGCGGCCAGCGTCGCCAGCTCGATCTTGCCGGCATCGAGCGGCACCGTCTCGGTGATCTCGACGATGAGCAGGTCGGGCCGAGTACCGGTCTGGGCCAGCACCGCCTCGAAGCGGCTGGCAAACTCGGAATCGCGCAATTGCGTCGGCGACACATTGACCGCCACCGGCATGCCCAGCACCGGCAGGTCGGCGCAGACTCGCCGCAGCACCCAGTCGCCCAGCTTTTCGATCAGGTCGCTTTCCTCGGCGATCGGGATGAACTGGGCCGGCGAGATCATGCCGCGCACTGTATGGCGCCAGCGCACCAGCGCCTCGTAGGAGCGGATCGTCATGTCGGCGGCAAAGATCGGCTGATAGTGCAGCTCCAGCTCGTTCATCATCAGGGCGGCGCGCAGTTCGCGCTCGATGAAGCGGCGCTGGCGTTCGTCGCCGAGCATGTCCGGATCGAAGGCGACGACGGCGCGACGGCCGCCCTTCTTGGCCTTGTAGAGCGCCAGGTCGGCCATCGAGATCAATTCGGCCGGGTCGGTGGCATCCTGCGGCGACAGGGCCACCCCGATGGAGGCCGAGACCCTCACCGGCCGGCCGCCGATCGGCACCGGCTTCTCCAGCTGCCGCAGCAATTCCTCGCCCAGCCGGCGCAAAGCCGGCTTGTTGTCGTGGCCGGGGATCATGATGCCGAATTCGTCCCCGCCCAGCCGGCCGACCACGGCGCCGGGAATGACGGACTGGATGACGCGGCTGAGATGGACCAGCGCCGCATCGCCCGCCGCATGCCCCGCGCTATCGTTGAGTTGCTTGAGATTGTCCATGTCGAGCTGCAGGTAGCCCACCGGACGCTCGGAATTGTGAAAGACGTCGGCGCTCAGCTTTTCGAGGAAATAGGCGCGGGTAAAGACGCCGGTCAACGCGTCCCGGTTGGCGCTGGCGCGCGCTTCGCTCCAGACCCTGGCCAGCACCGTCAGCCGCCGGGACATCCACCGATGCCCGAAGGCCAGGATGGCCAGCAGGATCATGCCGACCAGCAGCGAGCCGGCGGGCAGCGCCTGGACGACCTCTGGCCCGGCAAAGCCGAAAAACACCACGAACCGGACCAGCACCACGCCCATCACCCCGATGGCGATGGCCAGGGCAATTCTGCGATAGCCTACAATGATGTCGCTAAAGTCGGGGTCAGGTCGCATCGTCCGCCGGTCCGCTCAGATTGTCCCATTTAGGGCGCAAGGTCTGAACGAGCCGTAAACGGCACGAAAAGTTGTTTGTTATACAAAAGCTTAGGGCATTTTCGAGGGGGCTGTGCAGGCTAGCTCTGCCATGTGACAGCTCTGCGAATATCCCCCTCTCGCCTGCCCGTCCGGTTAACCGGACCCTAACGGCGTCCCGGGCTTACGACGGCGTATAGCGTGCCAGCGCCCGGATCACCTGCTTGGCCGTCACCCGGCCGATCTGTTGGCCGGCCTCGTCCACCACGCCCACCCACTGGTTCTCGGCGAATAGCGGCAGCACGTCCTCGCAGCGCGCATCCTTTGACACGGCCTGTGCACAAATTTCGTGCTCGCCCCGCTCCATGATCGAGCGGACGTGAATGGCCCGCGCCTTGTTCACGTCGCGCACGAATTCCTCGATATGCGGCGTGGCCGGGCGCAGCACGATATCCTCGGGCTTGCCCTCCTGCTGCACCGCGCCATCCTTGAGCACGGCGATGCGGTCGCCGATCTTGAGCGCCTCGTCGAAATCGTGCGTGATGAACAGGATGGTCTTTCCCAGCGACTTCTGCAGCTCGATCAGCTGGTCCTGCATGCCCGAGCGGATCAGCGGATCGAGCGCCGAAAAGGCCTCGTCCATCAGGATGATGTCGGTATCCATGGCCAGCGCCCTTGCCAGGCCCACGCGCTGCTGCTGGCCGCCCGAAAGCTGGCGCGGCTGGCTCTGTTCATAACCGGAAAGGCCGACGATCTCGATCCACTTGGCGGCCTCCTTCAGCCGCTCGTCCTTGCCCACGCCCCGCACTTCGAGGCCATAGGCGACGTTGTCGATCACCGAGCGATGCGGCAGCAGGCCAAACTTCTGGAATACCATGGCGATCTGGGTGCGCCGATAGGTGCGCAACTCATCGAGGCTCATCTTGAGCACATCGGTGCCATTGACCACGATCTCGCCGGCCGTCGGCTCGATGAGCCGGTTGACGTGGCGGATCAGCGTCGACTTGCCCGAGCCCGAAAGCCCCATCACCACGAAGATCTGTCCCTTGGCGATGTCGAGCGACACATTGTCGAGCCCGACGACATGGTTGGTTTCGGCCTGCACATCCGCCTTGGACTTGCCCGACTGCAGCAGCGCCAGCGCGCCTGGCGCGTCTTCGCCGAAAATCTTGGTGACGCCCCGCATGGCGATGGCGAGGTCTTGCCGTGTATCGATCGCGTTCATGTCAGCGCGCCTCCGCCAGGCCGATGCGGCCCTGCAATTGTTTGCCAAAGGATTGGGTCACGCGATCGAAGATGATCGCCAGGGCGACAATGCCCAGCCCTGCGAACAGCCCGCGGCTGACTTCGAGCCGCCCGATGCCCTGCAGCACCTGGTAGCCCAGCCCACCGGCCCCGATCATTGAGGCGATCACCACCATGGACAGCGCCATCATCGTGGTCTGGTTGACGCCGGCCAGGATGGTCGGCAGCGCCAGGGGTATCTGCACGCCCAGCAGGCGCTGGTGCGGGTTGGTGCCAAAGGCGCGGCTGGCCTCCATCACCGCCGGGTCCACCGAGCGCAGGCCCAGATCGGTCAGCCGCACCAAAGGCGGGGAGGCATAGACGATGGTGGCGATCAGCGCCGGGATCTTGCCCGGCCCGAAGATCATCACCGTGGGTATAAGATAGACGAAGCTGGGCAGCGTCTGCATCAGGTCGAGCAGCGGGGTGATGGCCTTGCGCACATTGAGCGAGCGGCTCATCCACACGCCGACCGGAATGGCGATGATGATGGCGGTCAGCGTCGCCGCGATCATCAGTGCCATGGTGGTCATCGCGTCTTCCCAGAGGTCCATGACCCCCAGGAACAGCAGCGAGGCCAGCACGATCACCGGCAGCTTCCAGCTGCGGGTCGCCAGCCAGGCGATCGTCACCAGCACGGCCATGATCAGCCACCAGGGCGTGGCAATCAGCAGGTCCTCGATGGCCTTGAGCAGCATCAGCAGCGGATAGGCTGCGGCTTCGAATTCGCCGCCCCAGTTGCGCACGACCCAGTTGAGGCCATCATCGACGGCGCGGCGCAGCGGGCGGGTATCAATCAGTTCTGGAAACACGCTTTTTCTCTCTCGGAGCTTGGGCGCGCGATGCCGGAAAGCGTTCCTCTGCGCCTTCGGGCATCACGCGGAAAACGGCCGGGTCGCAACCCGGCCGTCCTGATTTGCCACTGTGAGGCAGCACGTTAGCTAAGGCTTGCCTTGACCTTTTCGGCCACCTCGGGCGACACCCAACCGCTCCACAGGTCTTCCTTGGTCAGAAGGAAGTTTTCGGCCGTGGCTTCGGCATCGGCCTGGTTCTCGTCGCCATAGACCAGCAGTTCACTGATCTCGGCATTGGTCAGGCCGACCTTGGTGAAATACTCGGCGACGGCCGGAGCCTCTTCCTGCAGCCATGCGGCAGCGCCAACCACGGCGGGCGAGCTCGGATAGGCCGTCTTGCCGGCCGGCTCGTCGCAATCGGGATCGGTATTGCAGGCATAGACGGCCTGGTCGGGCTCACCCATGTCGAGCTGCACCGCGTCATACTTGCCCAGGATGGCCGTCGGCCCCCAGTAGTAGAACAGGATCGGCTCTTCGCGCGTGAAGGCGCGGGCGATCGAGGCATCAAGCGCGCCGCCCGAACCTGGCGAGAACAGGTTCCAGGTCTCTTCCATGTCATAGGCTTCGAACAGCGCCGAAGTGGACAATTCGCAGGCCCAGCCCGGCGGGCAGGAGTAGATGCGGCCCTGATCGGCGTCCTCGGGATCGGCAAACAGGTCCGGACGGGCAATGACGGCTTCCGCCGTCGTCAGCTCGGGGTTGGCTTCCTGCACATAGCGGGGGATGAACCAGCCTTCCACCGTGCCATCGGTGATGGCGTCGGAGAGCTGGACAACCTCACCGGCCTCGATGCCTTCGGCCCAGGGCTCTTCGATGGCGCTGGTCCACAGCTCCGGCGCCACGGCCGGCGTGCCGCGTGTCAGCATGGACGATGAGGTGGGAACGGTATCGCCGGTCACGATCTCGACGTCGCAGCCAAAGCCGGCTTCGAGAATGGTGGCGTGAATATGGGCCAAGGCGGCCGCGGAGGGCCAGGTCATCTCGGCAATGTCGATGGTGCGGTCGGTGCCGCAGGCAGCGGCGTCGGTGTCCTGGGCCATTGCGGGAAGGCTGTTCGCAGACAAAAGCGCAACGGCCATCGCGGCGGCAATGCCACCGGATTTCAATATCATCAGGTCGTCTCCTGGATTTATGGGATGCCGGACCATAACGGTAACAATGCATCCATGTCAAATCACTGGATACTTGCTGAATAACTGTTTTCAGCGTCAATCAAGACTTGATAAATCAAGTCGAAATGACTGTTTAGTGATTTGAATGGCTGAAAACTTGCTGTCCCAAATTCCCGCAGGTCGCAACGAAATCAAAGCCGAAGTGAAAAATAATTGACAGCCGTCTTTTGGCCGCAAAAATGCCTGTTTTTCTGCCGCTTAGGGCAACACGGCATTGACCCAGCCCGCCCACAGATCGCGCCGCTCAGTGACGAAACGCTCCGCCACCCCCTCGACCGTCGCGCCCGGCTCGCTGAGCTGGGCCAGCAGGGTGTTCATTTCCGCCAGCGGCAGGCTGGCCCGCTGGAAATAGGCGGCAATGGTGGGAATGTCGGTGAACACCCACTCGGCCAGCGCCACGACCACGGTCTCGCTGGCAAAGGCGCTCGCCACCGGTTCGGGACAGGCCAGCTGCGCCAGGCATTTGGCCGCCTCCGCCTCGTAGGGCCCCATATCCAGCGCCACGAAATCGAACTGCGCCAGCACCGCATTGGGCTGCCAGTAATAGAACAGTACCGGTTCGCGCCGGCTCACCGCCTCGGCAATCAGCGTATCCATCTCGAACCGGTTGGCCGGCTCGACCAGCTCCACCGCCGCCCCGATGCCCAGCGCCCGGACCAGGTTGCGGTTGATCACCGCGCAGGCCCAGTCGACCGGGCAGGAGATGAACCGCACCTTTCCCCCCTCATTGAGCGTCGGCAGGGCCGCCGCCAGCCCGGCAATACCGGTCAGTTCGGGATGCGCCGTCGCCAGCTGCCCGGGCATGAACCAGCCCTCGAACTGGCTCTCGGCATAGGTGGTCGCCGCCGGGCGCAGCATCTGCGCCTCGATCCCGGCATTCCACACTTCGGCAATGCGCGTGACCCACATTTCCGGCGCCACGGCCGGCTGCCCGGTCGATCCCATCGATGAGGCGGTGGCGGCAAGGTCACCGGGGGTCACGCGTGTTTCGCAGCCATATTCTCGTGCCAGGATCCGCGCATGGATCTCCGCCAGCAGCTCCGCCGAAGGCCAGCTCATGCGCGCAATGCTCAGCGGCTGCAGTCCGCAGGGTGGTGGCGGCGCATCCGGCTCGGCTGCCGGGTCGGCCCCGGCCCCATCCTGGGCCTGGTCGAGCACGGTGATCTGCGCCTGGGTCGGCGTCACCGCCAGCAACGCAGCCAGCAGCAGCATCGCCTGCAATAGCCTTGCTGTCATGACCACTCCATCCCCCCGAAAAACCGCATCACTCTACGCGAAAACCACCCCCGTTAAGCAACAGCAGCAGTGGCTTGATTTGCCAATCAATACCCGGTGACTCGGGCTTATCAAATGTGCAACAGTCCCTGCCAGCGGGGCGCGGGTTGCGCCCCCTTTATCGCGTCGTTCCGATACGCAAGACTGGCTCACGCAAGAGCCTCTCGGCGGAGCGACCCAGCAGAGGGACGTACATGCTCAATCTCAAGACCAGCCTGACCCTGGCCGTTGCCGCCACGACGCTCGCCGTCGCCGCGCCAGCCATCGCCCAGGACACCGGTGCCACTATCGGCTTCATCGGTGGTTTCACCGGCCCCATCGAATCCCTGACCCCGCCCATCTTTGCCGGCGCCGAGCTGGTGGTGAAGCAGGTCAACGAGCAGGGCGGCATTCTGGGTGGCGAACTGACCCTCATCTCCGCTGACGGCGCCTGCGACGCGACTGCCGCGGCCGCAGCCGCCGACAAGGTGATCAACACCGACAACGTGACGGCCGTGGTCGGCGCGCTCTGCACCGGTGAAACCATCGGCGCCTTCAACGGCTCGGGTCTCAGCGGCAACGTGGTCTTCATCTCCCCCGCCTCTTCGGCCCCGGCTCTGACCACGCTGGAAGACAACGACCTCGTCTACCGCACCACCCCGTCCGACGCACTGCAGGGCGTCAAGCTCGCCGAGCTGCTGCTCGCCAAGGGCGTGCAGGACATCGCCATCACCTATGTCAACAATGACTACGGCAAGGGCTTTGCTGACGCGCTGTCGGCTGCCTACACCGCCGGCGGCGGCACCGTTGCTGCCAATATCGCCCATGAAGAAGGCAAGGCCGACTACCGCGCCGAGCTGGGCAACCTGGTCGCATCGCAGAACCTGGTCATCCTGGCCTATGCCAATGCCTCGGGTAACACCATCCTGCGCCAGGCCGTCGAATCCGGCAACTTCACCCTCTATGTGGGCGGTGACGGCATGGTCGGCGATGACCTGCTCACCGGCATCGACGCCGCTGCCGTGGAAGGCCTGATCGCCACCCGCGCCGGCGCTCCGGAAGGCGAAGCCACCACCACCTATGTGGACCTGGCCACCGCTGCCGGCATCGAAGCCAACGCCACCTATGCACCCCAAGCCTATGACGCCGCTTTCCTCCTGGCTCTCGCCATCGAGAAGAACGGCTCGGCTTCCCGTGACGGCCTCTCGGCCGCCCTGCGCGAAGTGGCCTCCGCTCCCGGCGAGAAGATCTTGCCCGGCGAATGGACCAAGGCTGTCGAGCTGATCAAGGCCGGCACCGACATCGACTATGAAGGCGCCGGCGGCGCGCTCGACTTCGACGAAGTCGGCGACGTGGACGGCATCATTGTCGAGCTCGCCGTCGAAGGCGGCGCCTTCGTCGAAAAGGGCCTGATCCAGTAAGCTCGGCTCTGTCCGGCTCTGGTCGACCCGTATGAATTGAGGCCCGGGATCACTCCCGGGCCTTTTTGTTTGGAGCCACCATGCCCGATCCGGAAACGCTGAAATTCTACGCCGACAACGCTGCCGACTATGTGCAGCACGCCAGTCGCCCCGCGCCCCAGCTGCTCGACTTCATGGCGAAGCTGCCCCCTGGCGCCTCCGTGCTCGAACTGGGCACCGGCAATGGTCGTGATGCCGCCGCCATGCTCGCCGCCGGCCTTGCCGTCACCCCTTCCGATGCCTCGCCCGAGCTCGCTGCCCAAGCCCAGGCCCGGCTCGGCTGCCCCGTCCGCATCATGGCCTTCCACGAACTCGACGATGTCGCGGCCTATGACGGCGTCTGGGCCAATGCCTGCCTGCTGCATGCGCCCCGCGCCGAGCTGACCGGCGACCTCGCTTTGATCCACCGCGCCCTGCGCCCCGGCGGCCTGCTCACCGCCAGCTTCAAGGCGGGGGGCGGCGAAGGGCGCGACCAGTTCGGCCGCTACTACAATTACCCCGATGCCGCCGGGCTCCACGCCCATCTGCTCGCCGCGGCGCAATGGGCCGATATCGACATCAGCGAGCATGACGGCTCGGGCTATGACAACCGCCCAACCCGCTGGCTCTGGGCATCCGTCCGCAAGGCACCTTGACAGAAGACCGTCGTTCTCTTAATTAGAGACCAATGGTTTCTTATTGAGGACGCGACGTCATGAGCTTTTCCGAACGCGATATCCCCGATCTCACCGGCAAGACCGCCATCGTCACCGGCGCCACGGGCGGCCTGGGCTATGAGACGGCCCGCATGCTGGCCGAGCATGGCGCCCGCGTCATCCTGGCCGGCCGCAATCAGGCCAAGGGCAGCGAGGCCCTTGCCAATATCCGCGCCACCGCGCCCCATGCCGATATCGCCTTCGACATGCTCGATCTGGCCAGCCTCGCCTCGGTCGCCGCCTTCGTCGCTCGGCAGCAGGCCAGGGCTACGCCCATCGACATCCTGATCAACAATGCCGGCGTGATGACCCCGCCCACCCTCCAGACCACGCTCGACGGCTTCGAGCTGCAGTTTGCCACCAACTATCTCTCCCATTTTGCGCTGACCATGGGGCTGCTGCCGCTGCTGCGGGCGGCGCCCGCTCCGCGTGTCGTTTCGCTGTCCAGCGTCGCGGCGCGGCAGGGACAGATCGACTTTGCCAACCTGCAGTCGGAAAATAGCTACAGGCCGATGGTCGCCTATAGCCAGAGCAAGCTGGCTTGCCTGATGTTCGCCTTCGAGCTGCAGCGCCGCAGCGATGCCCAGGGTTGGGGCCTGACCAGCATCGCCGCCCATCCGGGCATTGCCCGCACCGACCTCATCGTCAATGGCATGGGCGATGCGAGCCCCGCGGCCTTCATCCGGCGCCACCTGACCTTCCTGTTCCAGCCGGTGCCGCAGGCGGCCTTGCCCAGCCTGTTTGCCGCAACCGCATCCGAGGCGACGCCGGGTGGCTATTATGGCCCCAGATGGCTGATGGAGATTCGCGGCCCGGTCGGCGTGGCGGCCACGCCAGGCGCCGCGCTGGACACCGCCGTCGCCGGCCGCCTGTGGGACAAGTCCGCCGAACTGGCGCGCCTGCCCTTCCCTGACATGGCCGGCGCGGCTTAGAATGGACGCATGAGCGTTGCCACATCATTCCAGCGTGCCCGCAAGCCCGAAGAGATCAGCCAGCGCCGCGAGACCCTGCTCGCGGCCGCGGCGGAGCTGTTCGATGCCGAGGGCCCGGCCGGCGCCGGGCTCAATGCCATCGCGGCCAAGGCCGGCTTCACCAAGTCCAATGTCTATCGCTATTTCGAAAGCCGCGAACAGGTCCTGCTGGAACTGTTCCGCGATGAGTTCGGCAAGCTGGTCGACGCCCTCGAACCCGCCATTGCCGCGCAATCGCCGGGCGATGTCCCCGGCCTCGCCGAAGCGATCACCGGCACCTTCCTTGCCCGCCCGCGCTGCTGCGAACTGATCTCGATCCTGTCGAGCACGCTGGAGCAGAATGTCTCCGAGGAGACAATCGCCAGCACCAAGACCTTCATGACGAGCCAGACCGCTCGCGTCATCGCCGCGCTGGCGGCGCGCCTGCCCGGCGCCTCCGCGGCCGATTGTGGCTGGGCCATTGCCATGATCGGCTCGCTGCTGGCGGGCATGTGGCCCGGCGCCAATCCGCCGCCGGCCGCCCGGGCCGTTCTGGCGCGCCCCGAATTCGAGCATCTGCGCATGGTGCCGGCGCGCGACCTCAAGCGCGCATCCACGGCCCTGCTCGCCAGTATCGCCTAGGGCCCGGCCTGACGCTGCGACGGCGATGGGTCCACCCCCAGCCGCGTCACCGTGATTGTCGCGCTGTCCACCAGCACCGCGATGTCGAAATGTTGGGCCTGCACCACATCGAGCACCTTGCTGGGCCGGTAGGCACAGATGGCCACCCCGTTCTGGTGGCGCAGGCTGTCATAGATCACGCCGTCCTCGCCTGCCGCGCGCAGGGCCTCCCCGAAGGCCTGGCTGGCACCATAGTCGGTCCCATCGTAGAGCCTGGCCTCGTTCAGCCCCCTTATATCGCGATAGCGTCCCAATAGGCGGCAGCCATAGGCCCGGTAGCGCCGCCTGGCCCCAGGCAGCCGGCGGGCAAAGGCCTCGCGCCGCAGGTGATGCGCCACCTCGGCGATTGCCGTCTCGATCCGGTCCGCCGCATACCAGGCGCCCAGGTCAGGGCCGGAAAAGCGCGCGCCATTGACCGGAGCATGCAGGAATGCCGCCATGACGATGGAGGCATTGGGCCGCCCGAACACCCATTCGGCGCGCGGCAGGCGGGCAAGTCGCTCGGCCACAAGCCGGTCATTGGTCCAGCCCGCCAGCTCCATCACCGCCTCGAGGTCGGCGGCGCGGGCCACCGTGTCGAACAGCCCGATGGGCGGAAATTGCGAGGGAATGAGCCGATGCGCCGGCACCGGCGCTTCGGCATGGACGATGCTCACCGAAAGATAATGTCCCTGTCCGTGCTGGGCGCCAGTCCCGCATCGAGCCCATTGGGCGCCATATAGAGCCCACCCCGCGCCGCATCGAGAAAGCGCCGCACCTGCAGCAACCCGTCCAGCGTCCCTGCCGTCACCAGCGCCATGGGCGGCTGGCCGCCAAACAGCGGCGCATCATGCGGCCCGGTGAGCCACATCACGCCTTCCCCCTGCGTCTCGAACAGCACGCCCAGCGCCTGATGAATGCCCAGCAGCGCCGATAGCCGGGTCAGGCTGTCGACGTCGAGCGTGACATCGGCCTGCTCGCGGGCCAGTCGCATCCAGTTGTGATAGGTCGAGCGCGACGGATAGCCCAGCACCAGCCGCCGCTGCTGCTCGTTGAGGCCCCATAGATCGGCAATGGCCGCAAAGCTGCGCAAGGCCGGCCCGCTCAGCCGCCGCCGGTTGGCCGGCTCGAACCGATCCACCCCCAGCGCCTGGCCCGGAGCGAACGATATCTGCGGCATTTCTGCAAATCCCGTCCGCACCATCCGCGCCTCCTCAAAAGCTCAGATCGATACATAGTCCATATCTGGACATACCACAAGGGGGAAGGTGGCCTACCCCTCTCGCCGCACCGCTTCCGGAATCAATCCCTTGGGCGCGTAGCGCAGCGCGATGGTGATCACCAGACCCAGCACGAAGACGCGCATCTGCGCCGAGCGCGACTCGATTTCGGGGATGGCCCCCCAGCCCGCATTGCTGGACCAGAAGCTGACATAGTCGAAGATCACCTTGGCCAGGGGCTCCGACACCACCCAGACCAGCCAGATCAGCACCGCCCCGAACACCGCGCCCCAGTTATTGCCGGCGCCGCCCACGATGATCATCACCCAGATCAGGAAGGTGTGGTTGATCGGCTGGTAGCTCGACGGATCGAAGATCTGCGTGAAGCTGACCAGCATGGCGCCGCCAATACCCATCAGCACAGAGCCGAAGACGAAGATTTCCAGCTGCCGCGCGGTGACATTCTTGCCCATCGAGGCCGCTGCGATGTGGTTGTCGCGGATGGCCCGCATCATGCGACCCCAGGGGCCGGCATAGGCCCGCGAGATCAGCCACATGGCCGCGCCCAGCACCAGTAGCGCCAGCAGCAGGAAGCCGCCGCGCGCCAGCAGCAGCGAAGAGAACATGTCCGATCCGGTTGCCTGGTAATCCTGCGGCAGCGGCGTCGGCCACGGAATGGGCGACACGGTCAGCGTGCCGCGCGTCAGCCAGTCCATGTTCTTGATCAGCGCGCGGATGATCTCGGAAATGCCGATCGTGGCAATGGCGAGGTAATCCGTGCGCAGCCCCAGGGCAATCTTGCCCACGATGAAGGCGATGCCTGCCGCCAATACGCCGCCGAACAGCCAGCCCAGAACCGGATGGGCGCCGAGGCCTCCGACAAAGCCGGCATTGGCCTCGATATAGGCCGCGGCCGGGTCGATCTGGCTGCGATAGACGCAATAGGCCACGAACCATGCCAGCACGGTGACAAAGCCCTTCCACTTGCCACGAATGCCGATGCGCTCGCTCTTGCGCGCCCCGATCACCAGCAAGGCGCCCGCGGCAAAGGCGATCAGCGCCCGCCCCAGCATCCACGGCCCGTCCGAGCCCCAGAATTGCGGATTGATCGGATAGGATATGAAGGTCACGGCAAAGCCGCCCAGCATCAGGAAACCCATGATGCCGAAGTTGAACAGCCCGCCATAGCCCCACTGGATATTGAGCCCCAGCGCGATCAGGCTATAGGCCGCCGCTTCCACCAGCCGGCTCGAGGTGAAGGGCAGGCCCATGAGCCAGCCGACGACCAGGATCAGCACGAACAGCCCGGCAAACAGGGTGAGCGAACGCTGGATCATGACGAGGCCCCCTTGAAGATACCGGTCGGCCGCACCAGCAGCACGACCACGAGGATGACGAAGGCCACAGTCAGCTTGTATTCGGTCGGCACCAGCGCCAGCGTGGCCGGCAGCTGCAGCCATTCGGGCAGCACCGCATTGAGCGGCCGCAGCACCATGGTCCAGTTGAACACGGCCAGCGACTCGGCAAAGCCGATCAGCAGGCCACCGGCAATGGCGCCATAGGCCTGGCCCAGCCCGCCCACGATGGCCGCGGCAAAGATCGGGATGATGATGTTGAAGGCAAGGTCCGGCTTGAGCGTCACGTCCAGCGCCAGCATGGTGCCGGCCATGCAGGCCAACGCCCCGGCCACGATCCAGGTCACCCGCACGACCAGCGCCGTATTGATGCCCGAGACCTGCGCCAGGTCGGCATTGTCCGCCATGGCGCGCATCGCCTTGCCCAGCCGCGACCGGGTCAGGAAGAAATGCAGCGCCAGCACCGAGACCAGCGTCACCACGATCATCAGCAGTTGCGGCTCGGTGATCACCAGCGGCCGGGTCGAGCCGAGAAAACTCGTATCGATGCGGAACACGTCCTTGGTTTCGGTCTCGAAGAACGAATAGCTGCCGGCGCCGAAGAACAGCCGGATCAGCCCCTGCACCATCAGCGTCACGCCGATCGAGGCGATCAGCAGCACGACCGGCCTGGCGCCCCGCTGGCGCAGCGGCGCATAAAAGCCCTTGTCGATACCAAGCGCGAAAATGGCCGAAAGCACCATGGCCAGTGGCAGCACCACAAAACCCAGCGGGATCGGCGTCACCACGCCCCAGCTGGCAAACAGCGCGGCCAGCAGGAAGGCGAAAAACGCGCCCGAGGTCATCAGCTCGGAATGGGCGAAATGGGCAAAGCGCAATATGCCGAAGATCAGCGTGATGCCGACCGCGCCCAGCGCATAGATGCAGCCCAGCACCGCGCCGGAAATCACCACCTGGTTGATGAAGAAGACGAATTCGGTCACGGCTCAGCCCCCGAGGAAACTTTTGGCGACTTCGGGATCGGCGATGAGCTCGGCGCCCGTGCCGGTGAAACGGTTCTGCCCCTGCGCGAGCACGAAGCCCTTGGAGGCGAAGGCCAGCGCCTGGCGCGCATTCTGCTCGACCATGAGAATGCCCACGCCCTCCTTGTTGACGCGCACGATGGTCTCGAAGATCTCGATCACATAGCGCGGCGACAGGCCCGCCGAGGGTTCGTCGAGCATGAGCAGCTTTGGCTTGCTCATCAGTGCCCGGCCCATGGCTACCATCTGCCGCTGCCCGCCCGACAGTTCACCGGCCGGCTGGCGCCGCTTTTCCGCCAGCACCGGGAACATGGCGTAGACCCAGGCCATGGTTTCGGAAAAGTCGTCGCGCCGGGTAAAGGCGCCCATTTCGAGATTTTCCTCGACCGTCATCGAGGTGAAGACGTTTTTTTCCTGCGGCACGAAGCTGAGCCCCTTGGGCACCAGCGTGTCGGGCAGCGAATTGACGACATTCTCGCCCAGGAATTCGATCGTACCGCCGGTGACCTTGAGCAGGCCGAATATGGCCTTGAGCGTGGTGGATTTGCCCGCCCCGTTCGGTCCGACAATGACGCCGATATCGCTCTGCTCGATGGCCATGTTGACGCCATTGAGGATCGGTGCGCCGCCATAGCCGCCCACCACATGTTTCAGTTCGATCAGAGCCATTACGCCACCTCTACGGGGGTGCCGAAATAGGCTTCGACGATCTGGGGATTGGCGCGGATGTCCGCCATCGGGCCCTCGGCGATCTTCTCGCCCTGCGCCATCACGATGACCGGGTCGCAGAGCCGGCCGATCAGATCCATGTCGTGCTCGATGACGAAGAATGTATAGCCCAGTTCCTTGTTCATGCGCTCGATATTGGCGGCCAGGTCATTGAGCAGCGTCTTGTTGACGCCAGCTGCCACCTCGTCGAGCAGCACCACCTTGGCATCGACCATCATGGTGCGGCCCAGTTCGAGCAGCTTCTTCTGCCCGCCGCTGAGATTGCCCGCCAGTTCGTTGCGCACATGGCCCAGCTTGAGGAAGTCGATGACGTCCAGCGCCTTCTTGCGCACCGCGGTCTCGCGCGACCTGGAAATGCCAGGACGGAACCAGGCATTGCCCAGATGCTCGCCCGGCTGGTCGCCCGGCACCATCATCAGGTTTTCCAGCGCCGTCATGTTGGAGAATTCATGCGCGATCTGGAACGTGCGCAGCATGCCGGTGCGGAACAGCTGATGCGGTTTGAAGCCGGTCACGTCGACGCCGTCGAAGATCACCTGGCCTTCATCGGGCACGATATTGCCCGCCACGATATTGAACAGCGTGGATTTGCCCGCCCCGTTCGGTCCGATCAGCCCGGTGACCGAGCCGCGTCGTACCGACAGCGAGCAGTTGTTCACGGCGGTGAGGCCGCCAAAGCGTTTGCTGACGTTGCGAACGTCAATAACCAAGTCAGAGGACACCCGAACCGTCCCGTTCCCAAAAGCCAGTCATACCCCGTTCATACTCGGGGCTATTTTGGGGCATCTGCTCATAAGGTGACCCAAGGGTCAACCGTGTGGGACCGAACCGAGATAGGCCAACACCGCGTCAGCTGTGGATTTGTTATTGGCGCAGGGCACATCATAGAGCGTCGCCAGCCGCGTCAGCGCCTTCACATCCACGTCATGCGGCTGCGCCGACAGCGGATCGATGAAGAAAATCAGCATGTCCAGCCGGCCTTCGGCGATCATCGCGCCCAGCTGCTGGTCCCCGCCCAGCGGGCCGCTCTTGAGCAGGCTGACACTGAGCCCCGTCGCCGCCATCACCCGCCCGCCCGTGGTCCCGGTGCCCCACAGTTCGTGCTGGCCCAGCTTGTGCCGGTGCTGGGCGGCCCAGGCACACAGCTCATCCTTCTTGTCGTCATGCGCCACGAGGCCGATGCGTGCCATGCTGCCCTCCAAAATGCAGGCAACTTACAAGCATGCTTCAGGCAAACAGGGCAATGGCTTCGCTGAGCAGGATGCCGATACGATCCACCGGAATGTCATCGCCCGGAACCAGGCGCAGGTAGCGTCCCTTCTTGAGCCCGTCGCCGGCCAGTAGCCCCTCACCATTTTCGAGCAGGCGCCCATGCTCAAAATAGAGCGAGACCCGGTCCGCCTGCGGGAAGACCGAGCAGACATGCCCGGCCGCACCGTGGCGGAAATTGACCGATTTCCAGCCCGTCATCACCTTGCCCGAAAGGCCGGGATGCGCGGCAACGAGGGCCACCAGCCGCGCCGTCAGCTCCGCAGTGGCGGGCGGCAGCGGCGCCACGAGTTCGGCAAAGCCCCGTGAATAGACAGGATCGACAACGGATGTGAGCATGGCAGGATCCGGCTTTTGACGCCGCACGATCCTGTCATCGCCCCCTGACAGACTCTGTCAGCACCCTTCTGGCTAAAACTCGTTCCAGTCCCGCGCAATGGCCGCATTGCCAACCGAGCGCGGCGCTGGCGCCGCCTTTGGCATCTGCCGCACGGCACGCACCGGCGCCCGCGCCGGGCCCTCGATCGTGAACACGTCGACAATGCCGTCCAGCTCGCTGGCCTGCGCCTCGGTCTGCTCGATCGCGGCATTGGTCTGTTCCACCAGCGCCGCATTGTGCTGGGTCATTTCATCCATGAGCCGCACGGCGACAGCCACCTCTTCGAGCGAAGAGGCCTGCTCCTTGTTGGCCTGGGCAATGGTGTCGATCAGCTTGGCGCTCTCCTGGGCGCCGGCCAGGATATCAAGCAGCGTCTCGGCCGCCTGCCCGACCAGGCCTGTGCCGGTCTGCACTTCGCTGGCGCTGGCCTCGACCAGCGCCTTGACCTCGGCCGAAGCATTGGCTGCCGACTGCGCCAGCCGCCGCACTTCCACCGCCACCACGGCAAAGCCCTTGCCCGCATCGCCGGCACGTGCCGCCTCGACCGAGGCATTCAGCGCCAGCAGATTGGTCTGGAAGGCGATGTCGTCGATCAGCCCGATGATGTTGGAAATCTTGGCGGAACTGGTCTGGATGGCCGACATGGCCTCATTGGCCTGCTTCATCACCGCACCGCCCTGCGTGGCGCTCTGCGCCACGACCTGGGCCTTGTCGCTGGCCGTCTCCGTGCGCCGGGCATTTTCCGCCACGGCCAGCGACAGCTGCTCCACCGAGGCCGAGGTTTCCTCGATCGCGGCGGCCTGCTTGGTGGTGCGGTCGGCCAGGTCATTGGCGCCGGAGAGGATTTCGCTCGTGGCGGTCTTGAGCGACCGCGATGTCTGCCGCAACTGCCCCACAATGCCGGTCAGCCGATCGGCCACCGCATTGGTATCGCTCTTGATCTGCTCGAAGGCCGGCTCGAACTCGGCGGTGATCCGGCGGGTCAGGTTGCCCTCGGCCATGTCCTTGAGCACATCGCCGGTCAGCGACACGGTGCGGGTGATCTTGGCCTGGGCGGCTTCGTCGGCAGCCCGGGTGTCTTCGGTGATCTTGTCGAAATAGGCCGATACGCCGATGTCGATATCAAGCAGCGTCGACTTGATCAGGCTGCCCAGCACGAGCGCCATGTCGTCCGCCGCCGCCATGATCTCGTCGGGCGATGCGGCCTTCTTGCCGAACCGCCCGGGCTTGGGCTGCAGCGCTTCGGTCATCAGGTCATGCACGAGGCCAACGACCAGCGTTTCGATGATCAGGCCATAGCCGCCGATATGCCAGCGCGGCTCGAGCCCGATCTTGGCATGGCGCAGCCCGACCTTGCTGCTGGCCTCGAAATAGGCGTCGTCGAAATGACCCGCCGCAATGGATTTCCAGTGCCCGACCTGCTTGGACTGGGCGCGGTCCATATGCGGCTTGCCCTCAAAGAAGCGCGCCACGGCAGGCACTGTGGCGAGCTTGGCGTAGAACTTGTCCAGCGCCAGCGACAGATGCTTGTCGATATGGGGCTGAACCTTTGCCTGGCGCTGCCGCGCCGTGTCGTCAAGGCCGATGAAATCGAGACGGGTTTGCAGGTTGTCTTGGGCAGAACTGGGCGACGACATGGGAGTGACACTCGGGAATGGACACGTTGGTATTGACCATGCGCGATTCCCAAACCGTGACCTGGATCAAACTGTGTCGAGCCTATGCCGACATGGTGAACCAGCGGTTAATCGGGCGCTTTGACTGCCCGCTTTGTCCCAGATCAGCTCGCCTGCGCCCGCCTGAACGTGGCGCCAACCGCCGACCTCAGACCATCCACGAGCCCGCGCGCGCCCGCCTCGCGCTCGGGCGCCGTGCTGCCAAGCGTGAAGGCGCCGATGACCCGGTCGAGCTCGTTGGCCTGCGCCTCGCTCTGTTCGATGGCGGCATTGGTCTGCTCCACCAGCGCTGCATTGTGCTGGGTCATTTCGTCCAGCTGGCGTACCGCGACATTGACCTCGTCGATCGAGGAGGCCTGCTCGCGGCTGGCCCGGGCAATGCTGTCGAGCATGGTCGCATTGCTGCGGATGGCATCCTGCACGCCCACCAGCCGCTCCGCTGCGCTGGCGACGAGACGCGTGCCACCCTGCACCTCATTGGCACTCTGTTCGATCAGCGCCTTGACGTCCGCCGAGGCACTGGCTGCCGATTGGGCCAGCCGGCGCACTTCCACGGCCACCACGGCAAAACCCTTGCCCGCATCGCCCGCACGGGCGGCTTCGACCGAAGCATTCAAGGCCAGGAGATTGGTCTGGAAGGCGATATCGTCGATGAGGCCGATAATATTGGAAATCTTGCCGGACGACTGGGTGATCCGATCCATGGCCTCGGTCGCCTCGCCCATCACCGCGCCGCTTGCCTCCGCCTCGGCCGAAACTGACCGGGCCCGCTGGCTGGCATCCTCGGCATGGGCGGCGTTGTCCACCACCGTACGGCTGAGCTGTTCGATCGCGGCACTGGTCTGCTCGATCGTCGCAGCCTGCCGCGTCGTGCGCTCGGACAGGTCATTGGCGCCCGAGAGGATTTCCCCGGTCGCCGTCTTGAGGGCACCCGACGTGCCCCGCAATTGTGTGATGATCTGGCCCAGCTGTTCGGCGACACCATTGGTGTCGGTCTTGAGGCGGGCGAAGGCGCCCTTGTAGTCGCCATTCATGCGCTGGCTGAGATCGGCCCGCGCGAGCGCGGCCAGCACGCTGCCCGTTTCCGTGAGCCCGCGGTCGACAGTCTCCACCAGGTCGTTGACGCCCTCGGCTAGCCGCCGCAATTCGGGGTCGGCCAATCCGGTGCCGACGCGAAGCGTGAAGTCGCCATCGATGGCGGCGCCCACCACCCTGCCGATATCCTGCTGCAGGCCCTGGATGACGCTGACCTGCTGGCTGCGCTCCTCGGTCATGTCGAGCTCGGCGGCGCGCAGGTCCCGCATCCTCAACCCATTGCCGCGGAACACTTCCACGGCCTCGCCCATGTAGCCCAGCTCGTCCGCCCGTTCGAGGCCGGGCACGGCGATCTCCAGCCGGTCGGCAGCGATCTCGGCCATGGCATCGGTGAGGCGTGACACCGGCCGGGTGATGGTGCGCGCCACCAGCACGCTCACCACGCTTGCCAGCGCCAGCAGCACCAGCCCGATCATCACCATCGTATTGCGCAGGCCCGTTGCCGGCGCGGTGATGTCGGCCTGGCTTTCGAGCGCCACCACCGCCCAGTTTACGCCGCCAAAGCTCAGCGGCTCTGCCGCCGCGACATAGGCTTCACCGCCGTGATGATCGAGCGTTCCCAGCGCCTCAGTGCCACCCAGCGCCGCGTCGATGGCCGCGCCCTGGATCGAGAGCGTCATGGCATCGTCGTCTGCGGTCACGGGCGAATTGTTGCGCGCCAGTCCATCCTGGCCGACGAGGAAGACTTCCCCGCTCGCCCCCAGGCCCTCGGTGCGGTCCAGCACGTCGCTGATGCGGCCGGTCGGCAGCTGGAAGGCGATGACGCCGATCAAAAAGCCCTGGTCATGCACGGGCGCGGCAATGAAGCTGGCCGCGGCGCCGGCACTGGGGCCATAGGGTGCGAAGTCCGAGAGGAACACCTGTCCCTCCTCGGCCGCCATGGCGGCGCGCACCACCTTGCCCAGGTCGCTGTCGGCCCAGGGCCCGCCGCCCTCGGCAAAATTGGTGGCAAAGTCGGCTTCCTTGAACACCGTATAGACATTGTTGAAATCGGTATCGAACAGGAAGATGTCGTAATAGCCCCGCCGCTGCAGCAGGTCGCGGAAATCGGCATGCAGGTTGCGGTGGTGCAGGTCATAGACCGGCAGCTTGTCCGACGTGTCGAGCAGCAGGCGCTCGCCCGCGCCGTGCGGATTTTGCGTGATATAGGCATCCTGCAGCAGCTCCGCCGGATCGCCCTGACCCGACAACGAGCGCATGGCGCCCGAAAACGCGTCGATGGCGGCGGAGATTTCCGACCGGCCCGCGAACACGGCGAGATCCACCGCCACTTCATCGAGATAGGCCGCGATGGCCGAATGCGCATTGGCGGCGGTGGCGCTGAGACGCTGCTCGGCCTGACTGCTCACAATGGCATTGCTGGCAATATAGGCCGCAACCGCCAGGCTCGCACCGGTGACCAGCGCAACGGCCACCACCATGGCCGGCAGCTTGAAGGCAAGTTTGAGCTGGGTCTTCATCGGGATTCTTCCGCGGCCATGACGCTGCGAAACCATAGGAAGAATATGGTTAAGGAAGCACTTCCAGGCACTTATCGGCCAGTCACCCGCTTGAAGAGGCCTGCTATTGCCTAGAACTCGCTCCAGTCAGCCGACACCGCCGCATTGCCATGGCTGAGATAGGTCTGGGCCGCCGAGCGCACCTTCTGCACCACATTGCGGACCGGGGCCGGCGCGCGCTGCGGCGGCGCCGAAACCGGCGCGGCATCGAGCTTGAACACCTCAACCACCCGATCCAGCTCGCTGGCCTGCGCCTCGGTCTGCTCGATCGCGGCATTGGTCTGTTCCACCAGCGCCGCATTGTGCTGGGTCATTTCGTCCAGGGTCCGCACCGCCACCGAAACCTCATCGATCGCCGCCGCCTGTTCGCGGCTGGCCTTGGCGATGGACTGCATCAGGCTGGCATTCTGGTTGACCTCATCCAGCATGGCCGCCAGCTGCTCGGCGGCATTGGAGACGAGTCGCGAGCCGCCCTTGACCTCCGAAGCGCTCTGCTCGATCAGCGCCTTGACGTCCGACGAGGCGCTGGCTGCCGACTGCGCCAGCCGCCGCACTTCCACCGCCACCACCGCAAAGCCCTTGCCCGCGTCGCCCGCCCGCGCCGCTTCCACCGACGCATTCAGCGCCAGGAGGTTAGTCTGGAAGGCGATGTCGTCGATCATGCCGATAATGTTGGAAATCTTGGCCGAACTGGAGGTGATGCGCTCCATGGCCTGGTTGGCCTCGGTCATGGTGACCCCGCTCTGTGCCGCACTCTGCGACACCGACTGGGCCTTGCCATTGGCATCCTCGGCCATCCGCGCATTGTCCGCCACGGTGGAGGCCAGTTGCTCCATCGCCGCCGAGGTCTCCTCGATCGTGGCCGCCTGCTTGGTGGTCCGTTCGCTGAGGTCGTTCATGCCGCTGAGGATTTCGCCGGTCGCCTGCTTGAGCGAACCTGAAATCTGCTTGGCGCCACCCACGATCTCGGTGAGCTTCTCGCTCACCAGATTGGTATCTTCCTTGAGGCGGGCAAAGGCGCCCTGATAGTCGCCATGCATGCGCTGCGTCAGGTCGGTATCGGCCAGCGCGCCCAGCACCTTGCCGGCTTCGCCAATGCCACGATCCACCGTTTCAACGAGGTTGTTGACGCTTTCCGCCAGCGAGTTGAGCTCGGGATCGGGGAACTGCGCATGCACCCGCTTGGAAAAATCGCCCGCAATGGCGGCATCCACCACCTCGCCGAACGCCGCCTGCAGCGCCACCATCATGTCGGTGCGCTCGATGCGGCGGCGCTGCGAGGCGGCGCGTTCCTCCTCGGTCATTGCGGTCACCTTGAGGCCATTCTCCCGGAAGACTTCGACCGCCCGGGCCATTTCACCCACTTCGTTGCCACGCTCGACAAACGGCACCACCGCCTCATAGTCACCCTCGGCAACCGTCTTCATGGTCTGCGCCAGGCGCGGCACCGGCCCCATCATGACGCGCGACAGCACATAGCCAATGGTGCCAAGCACGCCCAGCGTCACGAGGCCGACGATCAGCAGCAGCTTGAGCGTGTCATAGATCACCGCGTCAACGGCCGACCGGTCGATGCCGACAAACAGGATGCCGACAGCCTTGTCGGTCTGGTCGACGATGGGCTGATAGGCCGTGTAGTAGGGCTTGCCGACGATATTGGCTTCCCCGAAATAGGTCTTGCCTTCCATCACCGTGGCATAGGCCGCGCTGGTCTGGCCCAGCGGCGTGCCCACGATGCGCGCCCCATCGGCCCCGACAATGGTCGTGGTCATGCGCACGAAGTCCTGGCTTTCCTCGTCCCAGCCGAAAATGGTCGCGGCCTCGCCGGTGATGCGGGCGATGGAATCGACCAGCTCGTCGTTCAGGAACTGCCGCGGCATGGCCCAGGTCTGGACCTTCTCGATATCGTTGGTCTCCGACCAGATCACTTCCGCGCCCGGCAGGCTGCCCTGCACCACGGTCGCCGCGGTCTTGAGATTGGTGATCTGCTGGGCCAGAGCCACATCACGCGTCGATGCGCTCAGATTGATATAGATGGCCGCCGTGACCACCGTGACGGCAACAATGATCGCGGAGATTACCAGGCTGGCAATCATCGTGGTCAGTTTGATATTGCCGAAGAATTGGCCGACGCGGTTGAACATGAACAAGCCCCAGAAATCTCGCACGGCAGCAAGTCCGCCCGCGCCCATTATCCGGAAAAATACCAGTCCAGGCTTAATCGAGTGTTTATCATGAAAAACCCCGCATCGCCGGAGCGCTGCGGGGTTCCATTGTCGTACGGACGAAGAAAACTAGAACTCGCTCCAGTCCTGCGCCAGCGCCGCATTGCCATGCGTCTTGAGGTTTGACGACACTGCCGCCAGGCGCTGTTGCAGACCACGCGCGCCGGCACTGGGCTCGGCCTCGCGTTCGCTGCGCATCGGGGGCGCTTCCTGCTGCCGGGTGATGCGGAACACCTCCACGATCCGGTCGAGCTCGGTGGCCTGTGCCTCGGTCTGCTCGATGGCGGCGTTGGTTTCCTCGACCAGCGCCGCATTGTGCTGGGTCATCTCGTCCATGGTCCGCACGGCGGTGGTGACTTCCTCGATCGCCGAAGCCTGATCGCGACTGTCATTGGCAATCGATTCCAGCAGGCCGTTATTGCCACGCGCCGCTTCCAGCATAGCCTTGAGCTTGCCTGCGGCATCGCCCACCAGCTTGGAACCGGTATTCACTTCCCCGGCCGATTGCTCGATCAGCACTTTGACTTCGCTCGAAGCCTGCGCCGCCGACTGTGCCAGGCGCCGCACTTCCACGGCCACCACGGCAAAGCCCTTGCCGGCATCGCCCGCCCGCGCCGCTTCCACCGAGGCATTGAGCGCCAGGAGGTTGGTCTGGAAGGCGATGTCGTCGATCATGCCGATGATATTGGAAATCTTGGCCGACGACTGGGTGATGCGCTCCATCGCCGACGTCGCCGCATCCATCACCTGGCCGCCCTCTTCGGCGGTCCGGGTGACCTGCGCGGCATTGGCGCTGGCATCCTTGGCGCGCTGCGCATTCTGCAGCACGGTCGAGGCCAGCTGCTCCATAGCCGCCGAGGTTTCCTCGATGGTTGCGGCCTGCTTGGTGGTGCGCTCGGACAGATCGTTCGCGCCGCTGAGGATTTCCCCGGTCGCCGTCTTGAGCGAGCCGGAGGTATGGCGCAGCTGCCCGATCACTTCGGTCAGCTTGTCGGCCACCGCATTGATGTCGGTCTTGAGCGTGGCAAAGGCGCCGTCATAGTCGCCTTCCATCCGCTCGGTCAGGTCGGTATTGGCCATGGCCCCCAGCACATGGCCGATCTCGGTCACGCCGCGATTGAAGGTCGAGACCAGGTTGTTGATGCCGCCCGCCAGCGTATTGAGCTCGGGATCGGGGAATTCTGCCGTCACCTGACGCGAGAAGTCGCCGGCCACCGCAGCGTCCACCACCTCGCCGAAGGCCGACTGCAGCTCGCTCATCATCTTCTGCCGGTTTTCCTGGTCGGCAATGATGCGTGCGGCCTCGGCTTCCGTCATCTGGCTCACGCGCAAGCCGTTCTGGCGGAACACCTCGACGGCGCGCGCCATGCCGCCAACTTCATTGCCCAGACCGGTATAGGGCACCTCGGATTCGAAATTGCCTTCGGCAATGGTTTCCATGGCGCCGGCAAGGCGCGGGATTGGCTTGGTGATCAGCCGCGACAGCACAAAGCCCGCCAGGCCCAGCGCCACGACCACCGCGCCGCCCACGACGAGGATCAGGCCGAGAACGCCATTGGCCGCTGCTTCCACCTCGGCCATGGGCGTGCCGACGAAAATGGCGCCCATGATTTCTCCGCTCATCTTCTCGATGGGCTGGAAGGCGACGAAGTAGTCCACGCCATTGATCGGCGCCGGGCCGACAAAGGCCTCGCCCGCCATCAGCGTGGCATAGGCCGGGCTTGCCGCATCGAGGGTCAGGTCGGCGACGCGCGTTCCATCGGCCGCGGCAATGCTCGTGGTCTTGCCCACCATGGCCTGCGTCGCCGTGTCGAGCACGTAGATTGTTGCGTCCTGCTTGGTGACGCGGGTCACCGAGTCGATGATTTCGGTGTCATAGAAGGGCGGCACGGCCCAGCTCTGGAAGGCATCCATCGTGCCGTCTTCGGTCCAGTTCAGCACCGAGCCGGAAATGCGCCGCTCCAGGATGGTGGCCGCAACCGCCAGGTTGGTTTCCTGCTGCACCCGGCTATCGGCGAGCGAGCGGGAATAAAGGTTCATGTAGATCGCGCCCGATACGGCGGCGATGGAGCCAATGATTGAAAACAGGACCAGCACCGCGATCGCGGTTGTCATCCTGATATTGCCAAAGACGGCCAAGAGCTTGCGCATAGGCATATTCCCCCCAAATGTCCGGGAGCAGCGGATAATCGCGCGCGTCCCACGGACCTACTGGTGGCGAAGCCTACGGGACAGCCGTTAACCGAATGTTGTCCACGCCAGCCCGGTATCGTTTCAAGTGGCAGGAATGCGCAATTTGTCGAAAGATTTTCGTTGTTTCTCGCGGCCGGCCACTGCCGGCCGCGCTGATGGGCTTCCCTAGAAGGCGGTCCAGTCGCTATCCAGCGCCGCATTGCCGTGGCTGCGATAGCTCTGCGCGGCCGATTTGAGCCTTTCCTGCAGGCCACGCGCGCCCGTCGGCTTGGGCGCCCGTGCTGCCTCGGCCGGGCGGTTCACCGCAAAGACATCGACAATCCTGTCGAGTTCGGTGGCCTGCGCCTCGGTCTGCTCGATGGCCGCGTTCATTTCCTCGACCAGCGCCGCATTGTGCTGGGTCATCTCGTCCATGGTCCGCACGGCAGTCGATACCTGCTCGATCGAGCCGGCCTGCTCTCGGCTGTCCTTGGCGATCCCCATCATCAATTCGTTCGACGAGCGGGCCGCCCCTAACATGGCTTCGAGCCGGCTTGCGGCATCCGACACCAGCCGTGTACCGCCCTGGACTTCGCTGGCGCTCTGCTCGATCAGAACCTTGACCTCGCTTGAGGCATTGGCCGCCGATTGCGCCAGGCGCCGCACTTCCACCGCCACCACGGCAAAGCCCTTGCCCGCATCGCCGGCGCGCGCGGCTTCCACCGAGGCGTTGAGTGCCAGCAGGTTGGTCTGGAAGGCGATGTCGTCGATCAGCCCGATAATGTTGGAAATCTTGCCCGACGACTGGGTGATGCGTTCCATCGCTTCCGTTGCCTGATGCATCACCTGGCCGCCATCTTCGGCCGCCTTCATGACGGTGGATGCCACCGTACTGGCCTCGCCCGCCGACTTGGCATTGTGCATCACCGTCTGGGCGAGCTGCTCCATGGCCGCCGAGGTTTCCTCGATGGTCGCCGCCTGCCTTGTGGTGCGTTCGCTGAGGTCGTTGGCGCCGCTCAGGATTTCGCTCGTGGCAGTCTTGAGCGTGCCCGAGGTCTCGCGCAATTGCCCGACCACTTCGGCCAGCTTGTCGGCCACCGCATTGACGTCGGCCTTGAGGGTTGCAAAGGCGCCCTCATAATCGCCATCCATGCGCTGCGTCAGGTCGGTATTGGCCAGGGCACCGAGCACCTGGCCAATGCCCGAGACGCCGCGGTTGAAGGTCGAGACCAGGGAATTGACGCTGGCGGCAAGGCTGTTGAGCTCGGGATCGGGGAACTCCACCTCTACCTGCCGGGTAAAATCGCCCGCCACGGCCGCGTCCACCACCTGCCCGAAGGCCGATTGCAGCTCGGTCATCATCTGCTGCCGGCTGGCCTGGTCGGCAATGATGCGGGCCGCTTCTGCCTCGGTCATCTCGCTGACGCGCAGGCCATTGGCGCGGAACACTTCCACCGCCCGCGCCATGTCGCCCAGCTCGTTGCGCCGTTCGACAAAGGGCACTTCGGTGGCAAAGTCACCGTCGGCTATGGCCTGCATCGCCCCGGCAATGCGCGGAATGGGGCGGGTCAGCTGGCGTGAAACCAGCAGACAGATGCCCCCCAGCACCAGCAGCAGCACGAGGCCCATGCCCAGCATGCCCGGCAGCGAACCATCGGCGGCCGCTTCGGCCGCGGCCGCATCGCCACCGACGAAGAATGCGCCCAACAGGTTGTTCTTGAGATCGGTGAAGGGCTGGAAGGCGCCGTGATAGCGGACCCCCTGCATGACCACTTCACCATAATAGGGCTTCCCCTCCATCAGGGCCGCATGTTCGGGACTGGCGGGGTCGATGGCAAAGTCCACCGCACGCTCACCATCGGGCAACTCGAAACTGGTCGATTTGGCCATGAACTGTCCGGTGGCCGCGTCCAGTCCGAAGATGGCTGCGGCCCCCTGGGTGATCCGGGTGACGGAATCGACAGCGGACGTGTCGTGGAAGAACGGCAGGGAATAGGCCTGGAAGGCGGCAATCTCGCCCGTCTCCGCCCAGGTCAGCACCGAGCCCGAGAGGCGTTTTTCGAGGATCGTGCCGGCAACCTGCAGGTTGGCGGCCTGCTGGCTGACACTCTGGTTCACCGACTGCCGGCGCAGGTCGACATAGCCACTGACTGTATAGGCCACGATGGTGACAACAATGCTCATGAGCACTAGGCCCGCAATGGCCGTTGTCAGTTTGATATTGCCCCAGAATCCCGTGATGCTTCGTATCATCTGCTCGCGTCCCCCGGCCAAGCCGATAGCTATTTGCGCGAGACTATAAGCACCGGGACCTTAACGACCCATTGATCTTGTATGGTAGGTTTCCGAGCGGTCAAACAATTGGGGCGCCCAATGGGCGCCCCGGGAAATCGCATCGATGTGTCGCAGTCCGGCTAGAACTCGCTCCAGTCCTTGTCGACCGCCGCATTGCCGTGGCTGAGATAGGATTTGGCCACAGATTTGAGCTTGTTCTGCAGGCCGCGGGCGCCATCGGCGACCGCCCTGGTCGGCGCGACAGACGGCGCTGCCGCCTGACCCTGGCGCCGCTCGGCCGGCACATCATCAATGGCGAAGATATCGACGATCCGGTCGAGCTCGGTGGCCTGCGCCTCGGTCTGCTCGATCGCGGCATTCATTTCTTCCACCAGCGCCGCATTGTGCTGGGTCATCTCATCCATGGCGCGCACGGCCGTATTGACCTCGTCGATCGCACCGGCCTGCTCGCGGCTGTCCTTGGCAATGCCGTTCATCAACTCGTTCGACGAACGGGCGGCCGCCAACATGGCCTCGAGCTTGCTGGCCGCATCCAGCACCAGCTTGGAGCCTCCCTTGACCTCGCCGGCCGACTGCTCGATCAGCACCTTCACTTCCGAGGAGGCATTGGCCGCCGACTGCGCCAGCCGCCGCACTTCCACCGCCACCACGGCAAAGCCCTTGCCCGCATCACCGGCCCGCGCTGCTTCCACCGAGGCGTTCAACGCCAGAAGGTTGGTCTGGAAGGCGATGTCGTCGATCAGCCCGATAATGTTGGAGATCTTGCCCGACGACTGGGTAATCCGCTCCATCGCCTCCGTCGCCTGGTGCATCACCTGCCCACCCTCTTCTGCGGTGCGGGTCACCGTCGAAGCCACGGCGCTCGCTTCCTTGGCGCGTTCGGCATTCTGCAGCACGGTCGAGGCCAGCTGCTCCATGGTGGCCGACGTCTCCTCGATCGTCGCCGCCTGCTTGGTGGTGCGTTCGGACAGGTCATTGGCGCCACTCAGGATCTCGCTCGTCGCGGTCTTGAGCGTGCCGGACGTATCCTTGAGCTGACCCACAATATCGGTCAGCTTGGCAGCGACTGCATTGGTATCGGCCTGCAGCTTGGCGAAGGCGCCGTGATACTGCCCCTCCATGCGCTTGGTCAGGTCGGTATCGGCCAGCGACGCCAGCACGGTGCCGGTCTCGCTGACCCCGCGATCCACGGTCTCCACCAGCGTATTGACCGAGCGGGCCAGCCTGTTGAGCTCGTCATCGGGGAATTCCGCGTCCACGCGCCGCGTGAAGTCGCCGGCAATCGCTGCATCCACCACGGCGCCGAAGGCGCGCTGCAGATCCTGCATCATGGCGGCACGCTCGGCCTGGTTGCGGATGATCTGGGCGGCTTCCGCCTCGGTCATCTGCGCGATCCTGAGGCCGTTTTCGCGGAACACCTCGACGGCCCGCGCCATGGCCCCGATCTCGTCCCGGCGCTGCCCGCCACGCACCTCGACATCGAGATCGCCATCGGCCAGCGCCTCCATCGTCGTAGTGAGGCCGCTGATCGGACGGCTGACCGAGCGCGCGAAGAAATAGCCGGCAATGGCGGCAATCGCCAATAGACCCCCGCCGATCGCCAGCATCATGTTGCGGATATCGGTGATCGGGGCGAAGGCTTCCGCCTCGCCAATGGCGGTGACGACGGCCCAGTTGGCGCCCCCAAAGCTCAGCGGCTGGGCCGTGAGCAACATCGGCATGCCGCGATAGTCGGTCGAAGTGCCGATCGCCTTGTTGCCGGCAAGCGCCGCGTCCACCACCGGATTCTGGAAGGTCGTGGTCAGCGAGTCATCGGCTTCACTGAAGCGGGAATCCGAGCGCATCAGGAAATCGGGGCCGACAAAGAAGCTCTCGCCCGTCTCGCCCAGTCCATCGGTATTGCCCATGATGGCATTGACCGACGCGGTCGAGATCGCGACGGCCAATACGCCCACCAGCTTCTGCCGGTTGTCGAATACCGGCGTTGCCATGAAGCTTTCCGGCGCCCCGCCCGCTGCGGTGTAGGTGGAAAAGTCCTGGAACGAGACCTGGCCGCCCTCGGTCATCGCGGCGGCCGCCTGGAAGGCCTTGCCCAGGCCGGTTTCCGCGCCGCTGCCGCTCGCCAGGCTGGTGGCGAAGTCCTCGCGCTTCATCACCGAATAGATCAGGTTGCCATTGGGGTCGATCAGCATCAGGTCGGCATAGCCGCGTGCCTGCAACTGGCGGCGGAAGGCCGGATGGATCTTGGAATGGGTGAAGTCGTAATTGGTGCGCTTGTCGCCGGTGGACACGTCAAGCAGTTCGCGCTGCGCCGGGTCCGGATTATTGGTGATATAGGCGGTCTGCAGCGCCACGACCGGATCCGTCGCGCCCGATCCGGTGGAGAACTGCCCCCAGGTGATATTGAGGTCGCGCAGTGTGGTCTGGGTCGACTCCGTGGCTGCCGTGATGGCCAGGTCCTTGGAGATCCCCTCGAGATAGGAGCCCAGCTGCGAGGATGCCTGGGTGGCGATCGTCTCGATCTGCCGGCGCGTCAGCGCATCCACGGTGGTCGAGCCGATCATGTAGCTCGCAATTCCCACCCCCAGACTGACCAGCAAGGCCGAACCCACCAGCGCCAGCGGCAGTTTCTGGGCGATCTTCAGCTGCGGCAGAAATCCCATCGAACACTCCAACCCATCCACGGATCGCCGCTGCCATGCATCGTTCTGATGTCATGCAAATACCGCGCCCTTGCGGCGCGGATCGCGGTGATCGTCCTCCATTGGCATCGAACAAAGCCGATGCAATGGAAACGATACATCTGTGCGATTAACCACTTCTTACGCGCAAATACCGGGGCCACACTTTCCGCCAGCCGGCACCGCAAATAAAAAGGCCACCCGAAGGTGGCCCTGGATTGATTCGACGCTGTGGCTGGTCTCAGCTGAGCGCGCCGATCACGGCTTCGATGCGCTTCTTCATGGTCGAGGCGTCGAACGGCTTGATGATGTAGTTGTTGACGCCGAAGGAAATGGCTTCCTTGACCTGTTCCTTGTCCGAGCGGCCGGTCGCCATGATGAACGGCATGGCCTGCGTGCGGGGATGCTTGCGGATCACCTTGAGCAGGGTCAGCCCGTCAATGTCTTCCATGTTCCAGTCGGAAATGATCAGGTCGACATTGGCCTTCTCAAGCTTGCCGAGCGCATCGCGCCCGCTCTTGGCCTCGATGATGTCCTTAAATCCGAGCTGGGTCAGGATGTATTTGCAGATACCGCGCATGGACTGCTGATCGTCGACGATGAGAACGCTGACAGCGCTGGCTTTTGGCATGATCGTAATTCACCTTCTGGCGACGGGAGCCCGTGGACTCCGATTTCCCCGAAACACTAGGCAACAAGCGTTACAAATCTCTCAACCTGCAGCTTGGTATTGCGCCTGAACCGGCTAGGCCGCGGACTTGAGGCGCACCAGCGCCTGGGCCAGCCGCGCCGCAATCGCCTCGACCGGCGCCTGCTCCACCACGGCGCCTTCCTCGAAGGCCACGCGCGGCATGCCATAGACCAGCGCCGAGGCCTGGCTCTGCCCCACCGTATAGGCGCCGGCATCGCGCATCAGCTTGAGGCCGCGCGCCCCGTCGCGCCCCATGCCGGTGAGAATGGCCCCCACGGCCATGGCGCCCACGGTCTTGGCCACCGATTCAAACAGCACGTCGACGCTCGGGCGGTGTCCGCTTTCCAGTTCGTCATGCGTCAGCCGGGCCTTGAGCTGGCCCGACGAGCGCTCGACGCGCAGGTGGTAGTCGCCCCGCGCCACATAGGCATGGCCTGCCAGCAGCGGCATGCGGTCCTCCGCCTCCACCACGGTCAGCCCGCACACCTCATCGAGCCGCGCCGCAAAGCGGCTGGTGAAACCCGGCGGCATATGCTGGGCAATGACGATGGGCGGGCAATCGATCGGCATATTGCTGAGCACGGCGCGGATGGCTTCGACGCCGCCCGTGGAAGCGCCGATGGCGATGAGCGCACCGGACGGCGCCGCCGCGGTCTTGACCGGCACCTTGGGCGCCTCGGCCCGGCCGGTATTGCGGCCACGCACATCCGACTTTGCGGCAGCCCGGATCTTGTCGCGCAGGTTGATGCCGAAGGCGTCGATGCCGCCTTCGAATTCGGCGCTTGGCTTGGCCACGAAATCCACCGCGCCCAGTTCCAGGGCCAGCAGGGTCTCGCTGGCCCCCTTCTTGGTCAGTGTCGACACCATGACCACCGGCGTGGGGCGCAGGCGCATCAGCTTCTCGAGGAACTGCAGCCCGTTCATATTGGGCATTTCGATGTCGAGCGTCACCACGTCAGGGTTGAGCGTCTTGATCTTCTCGCGCGCATCGATGGGGTCGGTGGCCGTGCCCACCACATCGATATCGCCGTCGCGTGACAGCATGCGCGTCAATACTTCGCGGATAAGCGCCGAATCGTCGACGACCAGGACCTTGATGCTCATGCCGCTTCTCGTTTGTTCAATTTCTGCTTGGACTGATAGATGGTCTTGCCGACCAGGCGGAATCCGTCGCCGCCCGATCCGAGATTTTCCGAATGGCCGATATAGAGGAAGCCTTCGGGCGCCAGCAGCTTGCTGAAGCGGCCGAACACTTCGCCCTGCGTCGGCTTGTCGAAATAGATCGCCACATTGCGGCAGAACACCGCGTCGAACGGCCCCTTCATCGGCCAGTTGGGCGCGATGAGGTTGAGCGGCTTGAACGACACCAGTTCGCGCACCGCGGCGGGCACGCGGATCGTGCCGTCACCCACCTTTTCCAGATGCCGCGCCCGTTCGGCGCTGAGCCCGCTCAACTCGTTTTCCGGGTAGAGACCCGCCGCCGCCTTGGCGATGACGGCCGTATCGATATCGGTTGCCAGTATTCTGAAATCCCAGCGCTTGAGCTCGGGAAAGGCCGCCAGCAGGTCCATGCCGATCGTATAGGGTTCCTGCCCAGTCGAGCACCCGGCCGACCAGATGCGCAGCCGGCTGCCGCGGGGCTTTTCGGCAATCAGCGCGCCGACAAAGGACCGCAAATGTTCGAAATGGTGGTCTTCGCGATAAAAGCGCGTCAGGTTGGTCGTCAGCGCATTGACGAAGTCCTGCCCGTCGCTGGCGCTGCCATTGCGCTCCAGGTAGTCGACATAGGCATCAAAGCTGGGCAGGCCCAGCGCCCGCACGATCTTGGACAGCCGTGAGATGACCAATGTTCGTTTTGCATCGCTCAGCGAGATCCCGGCGACCTGATAGACCCGGTTCTTGATCCGCGAAAACTCGCGGTCGCTAAGGGAGATTTCCCCCTGTTCCATGCGTGCACCCCAATCATCCCAACCGGTCCGGGGGCTTGGGATCAGGCGCGCGCCCGCCGTGAAAGGGGGGCTTCATGCCGCTCCGCCGCCTCGCCGAACGACGCCATCCGCCCGGTGAGACGCCGCAGCGCCACTTCACCCTCGTCCAGTGTCGAAGCGATCGTATCGGTTTCATTGCTTAGATTGCGTAAATGAGCCTCAAGGCCGGCAATCATTTTTTGCAGGGCCTGGCTTTCGAGCACGCCGCTCTCCGATTGCCCCCTGCCGCGCTTGACCACGGCGCGGATTTCTCTGGCTGATCGATTGGTGATCTGGGCCAGCTGGCGCACTTCATCCGCCACCACGGCAAAGCCCGCCCCCTTCTCCCCGGCCCGGGCCGCTTCGACCGCGGCATTGAGCGCCAGCAGGTTGGTACGGAACGACACATCCTCGATGGCCTGCACCATCTTGTCGACCTCGCCGGTCATGGCGTCGATGTCATCGACCAGCCCATGCATGCGGCGCACCGCCAGGTCCAGCTCGCCGGCCAGGTCCTGCACCCCGCGTCCGATGAGCTGCGCCTGGCGCAGGCGTCCGCCCCCATCGGCCAGCACCCTGCCCATGGCTTCGGCATCATCGCGGCTGGCTGCATTGAGCGCATCATAGCGCGCCGCCCGCTGCTCGAAAGTCTCGACCAGCTGGCCCACCGCCACCAGCCGCGCTTCCAGCGCGATCCGCAGCTCCCGCTCCTCGTCGCACTGCTCGGCCATCGCGCGCGTGAAATCGTCGAGCCGGACCGCCAGGGCGCCCAGCGGCCCGTCCAGCGCATCGGGCAATTCGCGGCTGCCGGCCACCACGCCCTCGAGCAGGCGCAGTCCCTCGTCAATGCCGGCCATGCCCTTGTTGAGCGCCGCCAGCGCCGGCCGTGCCGCTGCCGCGCGCGCCTCGAAGCGAAAGCTGGTCTGTCCGCCCGCCAATGCGCCGGCAAAGGCGCTCAGGTCATCGTCCTCGATATAGCCGCCGGCGGGCAGCAGTTCGAGCAGATACCGCCCGGCGGCGATGGGATGGCGTTGCATGATGAACCGGCTGCCGCCCAGCGTGACCAGGGTTTCTTCGGGCGCCCCGCCTCCAGTCTTGAGGTATCCCGGCCCGAACAGGGCATCAAGCGTGGCGCCCTCGACCGCACCCTTTGCCAGTCGCCCCACACCATGGCTTGCCGCCAGGATCACACCCTGGTCATCCACCACCACGGCCGGCTGCTTCAGCGCCGCAATGGCGCCCTTGAAATGGTGCGCTTTTTCCAGCCGCTTGCCCAGTCGACCGACAATGCCGTCAATGGTGGCGACCTCGCCCGGGCGGTCGCAGAGCCCGGCGGCCAGGGCCAGCGCTGCGAGGGTACGATTGTCGTGCCGGTCGTGCAGGATGGCCAGGACCAGGACGCTTGCCAGCGCCAAGAGCATCAGGGTCGCCACGCTGACCAGCCACATCGTCCCGGTACCGAGACTGGGCATCAGGCCGGCCGCCAGCGCCACCGCGCCAAGCCACGGACCGGCCGCGATCAGCGCTAGGCGCAGATTGGGCATGGCGAGCCTGATCTGCAAATCAGCAATAGGGTGTCCAACATGGACAAACCCTAGTCTTACAATGGTTAACCAAGTCTATAGCGCGCCGCCAAAGCGTAATACTTTGCTAAGTCAGTTTGCCGGCGGGTAAAGATCGGTCTCGTTTCGGCACAGTCGCGGCCCGCCAGGGCCGCGTCTAGAACAGTTCGATATCGTCCACCGGTGCCGGCACGACCACGCGACGCTTGGCAATCGCGGCTTCTTCGCGCGCCACATTGTCCCCCGCATCGCTGTCGAGACGCTTGACGAAGGCCCGGCCGGAATGCGGCTTGAACAGCACGCGGCGGGCATAGGTGCCGCCCAGATCCTCGCTGGTGGCGACATAGCCCTCATCGGCGAGAAACTGGCGGACGAACTCGATATTCTTGCGGCCGACATCATCGAGCGCCGAATTGATCTTGCCGCCGCCGAACACCTTGATCTCGAGGTTGGATTTCTTGCCGGTGCCCTTGCTCAGCACCTTGTTGATCAACTGCTCCATGGCAAAGGCGCCATAGCGGGCCGAAGCGCCATAGCGGTCCTTGGCAGAGCCGGACTGCTCGGCGAGCAGGAAGTGGTTCATGCCCCCGATATTGGCCACGCGGTCACGCACGCAGGCCGAGATGCACGAACCCAATACGGTCGAGTAGGTCAGGTCCACGGCATCGGAAACATGACAGTCGCCTTGGTGTACGGTCGTCACCACGCCGCGATCGAATTCGGGTGGCAGGGAATTCGGCAGTGCCATTTATTGTGTTGCAACCTTCAAGCGCCAGTACCGGATCGTAGCGGAAAACTCGTTAGCCAATTGCTAACCACGCTGCACGAGCGCCTGCAGGGGCCCGAATTCGGCAAGAAGAGCTTTAGAAATAGTCGGATAGGGTAATTCGAACGGGGCTAGGATCTGACCATAAATGTCATTGCAGAAACTCGCGAGAGAACTCGATGAGACAGCGCGCCAGACGGCGTCGATGCTAGAAGGCATCACGGATGCGCTACAACTTCTCGCCGAAAGGCCCTTGAATCAGGATCCCTCCGTCCGCGAGGCGATCCAGATGATCGTCACGGCCCTGCAGGGCCAGGATCGCATCGAACAGCGCTGCCACAACATGGCTCTGGCGGTTCGCCAGTTCGCGCTGTTGCCGCCCACGGCACCCGACAGTGTCTATGACGAGATCTGGTCGAGCCTCACGCTCGACGAGTTGCGCGTTCCCGCCCTGTCCGGCATTGCCGCCCATCAGAGCCACGGCGACGCCGAGCTGTTCTAGCCCCCCGGTTCAGCGGGAGACCACAAGGCGCTTCGGCGCCTTTTCCATTTTCGGCGCTCACCCCTGCGGGCTAGAGGAAGTCGACGGTTACGCCGGCAGACACCATGCTGCCCAGCTCCTCGGCATCCCAGTTGGTCAGGCGGACGCAACCATGCGAACCCGTCTTGTCGATCTGGGCCGGCTCGGGCGTGCCGTGAATGCCGTAGGTCGGCTTTGACAGGGCAATCCACATGCTGCCCACCGGCCCATTCGGGCCAGGCGGAATGGTCAGCACCTCGGCATTCTCGCCCTGCTGGAAGTTGATCTTGGGATTGTAGGTATAGTTCGGCATGGGCGCGACGACTTCAACCACATAGCTGCCGCTGGGCGAGGGATTGTCCTCGCTGCCGATGGTTGCCGGATAAGCCGCCAGCAGCATGCCGTCGGCATCATAGGCCCGCACCTGCCGCAGCGTCTTGTCCGCCTCGATCCGCGCCACTACGCCGGTGCGGTCGGACCCGGTCATGGCCACGGCGATCGTTTCGCCGGCGGCAAATTCCGCCCCCGGATTGAGCGCCATCAGGAAGTCGCGGTCCATGTGGAAGCGTTCGGCCAGCTTCTCGGCAACGCTGGCATAGCCCAGGAATTCTAGCTGGGCCTTTTCGGCATAGTCGGCAGGCGTGGGCCCACTGATCTCGCTCATGTCCTCGACGGTGATTTCATAGGCACCGATGACCGGCAGCCCGGTTTCCAGCAGGTCGATTGTCTGCGCGTCGAGCGTGCCGCTGACCTCGAGCCCCGCCATGGCCTGGAAAGCCATCAGCGCCTTGCGCACATTCTCGCCGTCATAGCCGTCAATGACCCCCGGCGAGGCCCCGAACTGATCGAGCAGGATCTGCGCGCGAACGATAGCCGCGCTGGGCACGACCGGCGTTGCCGGCTCCGGCTCGGTTGGGGCAATCTCGGGCTCGGGTGCAAAGATATAGGGCCTGTCCTCGATGACCAGGTCCGTCAGCAGGTTGGCCGCATTGACCGCATTGGCATCCATCGGCGCCGGCGCAACTTGCGCGGCGACGGACGGAACCAGAGCGGCAGTCATGCTGAAGGCAATCAGGCGGGCAAGTGTGTGCATCAAGACCTCATATCTGCATGCACAAGCAGGGGGACGGAGCGAAGGTTCCAGCAATCTTCCGCGCGCGCACCCGATGCCGCGCACTTTAACGTGCACGCGGCACCGGCCCCCTCGCAAAGCGCTGTCGGATCGATGCCATCCAAACGAAAAGGGCGCCCGCGGCGCCCTTCCTGACGGCTATGCTGGAACCGCCTAGGCGTCCATCTTGGCGCCGCTCACCACGGCATGCAGGTCGATCAGCCCGACCATGCGGCTGTCATGGGTCACGATGCCGTTGAGCAGTTCGGTATCGATCGAATTGCCTTCCGGCACATTGTGGATGTCGTCGCGCGACACGGTCAGGATGTCCGACACGGCATCGACCAGGATGCCGACCCATTTGTCGCCGACGCTCATCACCACCACGACATGGTTCTTGGTGGGCGAAGTCTGGCCGTCGCCGAACCGGGCGCGCAGGTCAAAGATCGGCACGATCGTGCCGCGCAGGTTGATCACCCCGCGCACGAATTCGCGCGTATTGGGGAGCGGCGTCGCACCATTCCAGGCGCGGATCTCGCGCACCGTGGTGATCTCCACGCCATAGGTCTGCTCGCCGATCGAGAAAGCGATCAACTGCAGGGAATTCTGGGCGGCGACGGCAGACTTGTCGCCCATGTCGTCACGCAAACCGAGCGCTTCCATTCTTTATGCCCTTTCTGCCGTCCTTCTGGCCGGCTACGCAAAACTGGTGCCGCCTCTAGGCGGCGTTCTTGTGCACGATAGTGGTCTTGAGCCCCTGCACGTCCACGATCAGCGCGACATTGCCGTCGCCCAGGATCGTACCGCCGGCAATGCCCTCGACACGTTCGAAATTCTCTTCCAGCGACTTGATCACCACCTGCTGCTGGCCGATGATGTCGTCGACGATCAGCGCCACCTTGGCCGAGCCCTCGGCCTCGCACAGCACCACGAAGCGGTTGTCCGCATCGGTATCGGTGACCATTTCGAAGCGCTGGGCCAGGTCGATGACCTGCACATATTCGCCACGCACCTGCAGCACCTGGCCACCGCTCGGCACCCGCTCGAAGCTGGCGCGCGAGCACTGGATGGTCTCCACGATCGAGGACAGCGGCACCACATAGGGGCTGCCCCCCACCTTGACCAGCATGACGTCCAGCACGGCCAGCGTCAGCGGCAGGCGCAGCGTCATGCGCGTACCCTTGCCGGTCCAGGAGCGGACATGCACCGAGCCGCCGATTTTCTTGATATTGGACAGCACCACGTCCATGCCGACGCCGCGGCCGGATAGATCGCTGACTTCGCTCGCCGTCGAAAAGCCGGGCGCGAAGATCAGCTGGTCGATCTGCTCGTCGGTCGGGTTGACGTCGGGCGCCACGACGCCCTTGTCGCGTGCGACCTGCAATACGCGCTCGCGGTTGATGCCACCGCCATCGTCCTCGACGATGATCAGGATATTGCCGCCCGCCTGCTCGGCCGACAGCCGGATCGTCCCGGTCTCGGGCTTGCCCCGCGCCAGGCGCTTTTCCGGGCTCTCGATGCCATGATCGGCGGAGTTGCGGACCATATGGGTCAGCGGATCGCTCAGCTGCTCGATCACCGTCTTGTCGATCTCGGTATTCTCGCCGATCGTCTCGAGCTTGATCTTCTTGTTGGTCTTGGTCGCCAGTTCGCGCACCAGGCGCGGCATGCGGGAAAACACCGACTTCACCGGTTGGGCGCGGATCGCCATCACCGAGTCCTGCAGCCCGCGCGTCGTCTGCGCCAGCACTTCGAGCCCGCGCACCAGTTCGGTATAGCGCGCGCGCAGCGTCTCATCCATCTGCTGGGTGAGCATGGACTGGGTGATCACCAGCTCGCCCACCATGTTGACCACGCGATCGACCTTGTCGAGATCGACGCGGATCGACTGCACGCCAACGCTGCGGCCACCGCCGCTGCTTTCCTCGCCCTCGCTTGCCGTCGCGGCCGGGGTAGCGGCCTTGAGGGGCGTCACCGCTGCCGGTGGCTTGGCCACTGGGCTCGGCTGAATGGTTTCGGCCAGCTCGGCAAAGCTGAGCGCCGGAGGTTCCTCGAAACTGTCCTGCACACTCACCGGAGCCGGCTCCGGTTCTGCGGCGAATGCCACCGGCCCGGTATCGAAATCGAGCAGGCTCGCCACTTCATCATCGGCCAGCGCCAGCAGATCGGCCGGTTCGGGCTCCTTGGCCACGGCGCGCGCAACCGGCGCCACCGGTGCGGCCACAATCGGCGCCGCATCGAGCGGCACGCCGGCCCCGAGCTGCGCAATGGCAATATCGCAGTCGCCCTCGACGAATTCGAAGACCTCGCGGATCATCTCTTCGGTCAGCGTCGGGGAAACCAGCGTGATCTCCCACGAGCAGTAGACCGCAAAGGGCTCGAAATCGGCCAGCGGCGGAATCTCTTCCACCAGCGCGCGCACATGCATCTCGCCAAGAACGGCCAGTTCGCGGAACAGCAGCAGCGGATCATTGGCGCGGGCATAGAGCGCCCGGTGCGGTGTGAACCGGATTTCCCAATGGCCCGGCTCGACCTGCATCGGCGGCGCATCAAATGTGTCTTCCACCGCGTCATCGCTTGTGGCGACCGGCGCTTCGGCGTCGAGATTGACCATCACCGGCACGAACTCGATATCGAATTCGTCCAGCGGCTCGCCGCCTTCATCCTCGTCGTCCGAGCCGGCGCGTTCGCCCCGGGCCAGCGCGTCGAAGCGTTCTTTTTCTTCCATGCCATAATCGGCCGGCAGCGGTTCCCCGGTCTGGGCGGCTTTCACATGGTCGGCGACAATGTCATTGGCACGGATGCACAGCACCACGACGTCATCGACCAGTTCGATCCGCCCGTCGCGGACATAGTCGAGCAGCGTCTCATAGGCATGCGCAAAGCCCACCAGCGCTTGGAACCCGAAGGCCCCGGCGCCGCCCTTGATCGAATGGATGGCGCGGAAGACCGCATTGAGGCGGTCGGCATCGCGCTCGCCCGCCTCGATTGCGGCAAACTGCTCTTCGAGTTCGGTCAGAAGCTCGGAACATTCGTCGAAATAGGTGGCTTTGAAATCGTCGAGATCGCTCATGCCGAACGTCCAACCCTTCTGGGTTACTAGAGACTAATGCACCACGCGGTGGATGACCGAGATCAGCTTTTCCGGATCGAAGGGTTTGACAATCCAGCCGGTACCCCCCGCCGCCTTGCCCTGGTCACGCTTGTCCTGGCTGGTCTCGGTGGTCAGGATCAGGATGGGCAGGCTCTGATGGTTGCCCGTTGCCCGCACATTCTTGATAAACTCGATGCCATCCATCACCGGCATGTTGATGTCGGTAATCACCACATCAACCGTCTCGTTCTTGAGCACGTCGAGCCCCTGCTTGCCGTCCTCGGCCTGCAACACTTCGAACCCGGCATTGCTGAGGGTATGGTGCAGCATGGCGAGGATTGTCCTCGAATCGTCCACCGTCAGAACCCGCAAAGTCGTCATCCTCTCATCATTCCCGAAAACTGGGCGTCCAGACCCAGGCGCTCGATCGCGGACGTCAAGGCCACGCTCGGCTGCTCAATAGCAAACTCATAATGATTTCTCCGGGCCGCCTCCGCCGCGCTGATCAGCATGAACAGTGCATTGGTCGACACGCGCTCGACAGCGCTGGCGGTCACGGTAACAGACCCTTCCTCGATCGCATCGATCAGGCCATCGCGAATGCCATCGAGCGAGTCGAGATCGATGATCGCTGGCAAAGCGATTGGTTTCTTGGCCTTGCTGACCATGATGGATGCGTGCCCCCGGAGTTTTCTCCAAGCGCCAGTGTCCACGGGAACGGTTTAAGAAGTGCTAACCTTGATGGACTTGCACAACACTTCCCGCCTGCGCATGCCTCGACATATTCCCGCCGGTCCCCGGCGGCCTCTGCCATGATGTGAAACGTGCCCCCTTGCCGGAAGGGATGGCGGAGGGGTAACCCATGCGCGCAACCTCGATCGGATCTGTTCCATGACCGCCTCAATCGCCCTGACCGGCATCGCCCGCGAACTGGCAGCCCGCGCTGAAACCGGCAAGCCGATCCGCGTCGGCGTCATCGGCTCGGGCGAGATGGGCACCGATCTGGTCACCCAGATGTCGCTCATGACCGGCATCGAGATGGCCGCCATCGCCACGCGGCGCCCCCATACCGCGCTGGCTGCCATGACCATCGCCTATGGCGAGGATTCCAGGGGCAAGGTCGCCGACAGCCCGGCCCAGGCCACCGCCGCCATCGAGGCCGGCAAGATCGCCATCACCAGCGCCGAGACCTTGGTCACCACGCCCAATATCGACGTGGTGATCGACGCCACCGGCAAGCCGGGCGTCGCCGCCGACTATGACCTGCTGGCCATGGAACATGGCAAGCATCTGGTGATGATGAATGTCGAGGCCGACGTCACCATCGGCCCCTATCTCAAGGCCCAGGCCGACCGGCTCGGCGTGGTCTATTCGGTCGGCGCCGGCGATGAACCCAGCTCCTGCATGGAGCTGATCGAATTCGTCACCGCGCTCGGCCTGCCCATCGTCGCCGCCGGCAAGGGCAAGAACAATCCGCTCAAGCATGACGCCGTCCCCGACGACTATCGCGAGGAAGCGACACGCCGCAACATGAACCCGCGCATGCTGGTCGAGTTCGTCGATGGCAGCAAGACCATGGTGGAAATGTGCGCCATCGCCAATGCCACCGGGCTTGTCCCCGATGTGCCCGGCATGCATGGCCCCAAGGCCGACCGCGACGACATGGCCAGGGTGCTGATCCCCAAGGCCGACGGCGGCATTCTCAACCGCATGGGCGTGGTGGACTTCACCGTCGGCAAGGGCGTCGCCCCCGGTGTCTTCGTCATCGTCAAGGCCACCCATCCGCGCATCATCGAGCGCCTCGACGACCTCCATATCGGCCACGGCCCCTATTACAGCTTCTTCCGGCCCTATCACCTGACCAGCCTCGAAGTGCCGCTGACCTGCGCGCGCATCATGCTGCATGGCAAGGCGGACATGGTGCCATTGCCCAATCCGGTGGCCGAAGTCTGCGCCGTCGCCAAGCGCGATCTCAAGCCCGGAGAAAGCCTCGATGCCATCGGGGAGACCTGCTACCGCAGCTACACCATGACCGTGGTGGATAGCCGCGCGGCCGGGGCAGTGCCGGTGGGTCTGCTCGAGGGCGGTCGCACCACGGCGGCGATTGCCAAGGGCGAGCTGCTCACCCTGGCCAATTGCACGCCCGACACCACGACCCGGCTTCACGCCCTGCGCCAGGCGCAGGACCGCATGCTGGGCTATTCCTGATCGATTTCCTGGATCAGCGGCAAAGGATACCGCCCTCTGGGCGGCAGCCTGTGCACCACGACGCCCAGCGCGACCAGCAGGGCGCAGGCCGCGAACAGCACGCCGAACAGCACCAGCGGCTCGACCGGCCCTGAATAGGCCAGCAGCGGCACCGCCGCTGCCGGCGGATGCGTGACGCGCAGCACCAGCATGATCAGCATGGCCAGGCCCACGCACAGCGTCGCCAGCCACCACGGTTCCGGAACCACCGACATGGCGAGTACGGCCAGTGTCGTGCCGATGAAATAGCCGGCAAAGATGTTGATGGGCTGGGCATTGGTCGACTGCGGCTGGCCGAAGATCACCAGCGCCGTGGGTCCCAGCGGCGCCAGCAGCAATGGCAGTCCCGTCATTGCGGACAACCAGCCGATCAGCGTCACGCTGGCGGCCGTCGCCGCTGCCGACTTGGCATGCACCCGCCAGTCACTGCGGGGTTCGTGCCGGGCGATGAAACGGGCAATCAGTGCAAGCATGACGGCAAGCTAGCCGCCAGCGCAGCCCGGGGAAACCCACCCCCACGCATGGCCGCCTCCCTTTGCAGGCCCGCTTGGTGCCGCCCCTGACCTTCGGAATGCACCTCACCCGCCTACAGCGAGTCTGCTGGAATTTCCTGATACCATCCCCCACTTATCCCCCTGGTCGAAACCTGTGGCACAATCCTCCCCATCACTCCGCATGGGCGGCCTGCAGGCGAACAGTGGCGGGGTGAGCCGGGCGCGGGCTTTGCCTCTCGCGCAGGTTCGAGATCCGGCCGCACGTGGCGAGCGACCATCGTGCGCGATAACCGGGACTGTTCCAAAAACCGGCGCCCCGAGGCGGTTGGCGTCTCGTTTTTAAATTTCCAGAGGCGGCATCCGCCTCGGGGCCCGTCCAATCATGATAACCGCGATCCAGGCGGCGCTTCCGCATGTCTGCAATATAGCGGTCGCCGCAATTCCGGCGTAAGCATCGGCAGGCTTGGCGCTACCCCAAACCAGGAACCATGCCATGAAGACCCAGCTCGCTTTCCTCACCGCCGCCCTGCTCTGGGCTACGCCTGCGCTGGCGGATGGCAAGATCTATGTCCAGTTGCCTGACCTATCCTCCTATGCCGGCCAGGAAGCGGAGGACTTCCTTGCAGAAGTGGTGCTGGCCAATGTCATCTCCTCCAATTGTCCGGATTTTGCAGTGACCGACGAGGAATGGTCGCTGCTGACCGGGTCGGCCGACATTCTGGCGCGCGGGCAGCTCAAGCTCAGCGTTGACGATTATGATGCCGACTATTACGGACCGGCCTTTGCGGCGCTCGACAAGGCCGATGCCTGTGCCAGCGAAGGGCCGCAGGTGCAGCCGGTGATCGACCAGCTGGTGGAGCTGGGCGGTTCGCGCGAGGCGCTGCCCGATCAGGACGCGGCCTACGAGGCCGAGCAGGCGCGGCTCGCTGCATGGGATGCAGCGGCTGCACAAAAGGGAAAGACCAAGGTCAAATGAGCGTCGTCGCCAGCATTCTCGTCGCCCTCGTGGCGCTGCTGCATGTCTATATCATGGTGCTTGAAATGGTCCTTTGGACCGGTCCACGCGGGCAGAAGGCCTTCGGCCTGACGCCGGAATTTGCGGCATCCACCAAGGCGCTGGCCGCCAATCAGGGGCTCTATAACGGCTTCCTGGCCGCCGGGCTGATCTGGGCGCTGGTGCATCCGGTGCCGGAATTTGCCTGGCAGATCGCCATGTTCTTCCTCGCCTGCGTGGCCGTTGCGGGCATTTACGGCGCGGTCACCGCCAGCCGGAAGATCCTGTTCATCCAGACCGTGCCGGCAGTGATCGCCATGCTGGCGGTGATGTTCGCCTAACCCGCCAGGCTCGCCAGGACCCGCACCCAGCTGCGGATGCCGCGGTGGTAGCTGTCGAGATCGTATTTCTCATTGGGGGAGTGGATCTGGTCGTCGACATGGGCGAAGCCGATGAGCAGGGTATCAAGGCCTAGGATGCGCTTGAAGTCGCCGGCAACGGGGATCGAGCCGCCCGAACCGGTGATCACGGCCGGCTTGCCCCATTCGCCCGACAAGCCCTCCAGCGCCTGGCGCAGATGCGTGCCGTCGCTGGGCACGGTGATGGCGGGCGAACCGCCATGGGGGTGGAAGGTCACCGAGCAGTCGGCGGGCACGCGGTCCTGCACATGCTTGCGGAAGGCGGCGCGGATCTTGTCGGGCTTCATGCCCGAGACGAGCCGGAAGGATATCTTGGCGCTGGCCTTGGCGGGAATGACGGTCTTGAAGCCGTCGCCGGTATAGCCGCCGACCATGCCGTTGATCTCGCAGGTCGGCCGCGCCCAGAGCATTTCGAGCACCGAGCGGTTCTGCTCGCCGGCGGGGATGGAAAGGCCCGCTTCGCCGAGAAAGGCCTTGTCGTCAAAGCCCAGGCCCTGCCACTGCGCCTTGAGTTCCGGGCTGATCTCGGCGACGTCGTCGTAAAAGCCGGGCAGGGTGACGCTGCCATCGGGCGCGCGGAGGCTGGCAATGATCTCGGCCAGCACCTGGTTGGCATTGCGCGCGGCATTGCCGAACATGCCGGAATGCAGGTCCTTGTTGGCGCAGCTGATCTCGATCTCCTCGGCCACGAGGCCACGCAGCATGGTGGTGATCGAGGGGGTCTGGCGGTCCCACATATCGGTGTCGCAGACCAGGGCGATGTCGGCGGCGGCCAGCTCGTCGCGATTGGCCTCCATGAAGGGCGGCAGGTTCTTGCCGCCGCTTTCCTCCTCGCCCTCCAGCATCAGCGAGATGCGGGTGGGGAGCGATCCGGTCGCCGCCTTCCAGGCGCGGCAGGCCTCGATGAAAGTCATCATCTGGCCCTTGTCGTCCGAGGCGCCGCGGGCAACGATGATCTTGCGGCCACTGGCATCGGTCTTGAGCTGGGGCTCGAAGGGGTCGGTGTGCCACAGATCCAGGGGGTCCACCGGCTGCACGTCGTAATGGGCATAGAACAGCACATGGGCGCCGGGCTGGTCGGGGCCATGGGCCACGACCACCGGATGGCCCGGTGTGGGGCGGGCGGCCGCGTCAAAGCCCAGGCCGCGCAATTGCTCGACGATCCAGTCGGCTGCCTTCCGGCATTCGAATGCATAGGCGGGGTCGGTGGAGATGGACTTGATGCGCAGGAGCGCATAGAGGCGCTCCAGGCTCTGCTCGAGCCCGGCGTCCACGCTGGCAAGCACGGCGTCGATCTGGTTGGCTGCGGTCATGGGGCGAATCCTTTTGGCGCTACCCTCACCAAAGCGGGCGGCGCTGTCCAGCGCTGCGCGGCGCGCAATATTGTAATACTTTTGGTCCCATGCTTAGGTCGGGCCGCAAAGAGCAGGAGACGGGATGGCCATTGGGCAAGGGCGGGAAAGCACGACCGCCGATTTGATCGCGGCGATCGCCGGACGCGTCCCGTCGCGCAACCTGCATTCCCGGGTGCTCTGGCAATTGGGCACGGCCATCGTGCGGGGCGATTCTCCGGAAGGCAGCATCCTGCCCTCCGATACCGAATTGCTGGCGCGCTTTGCCGTGTCGCGCACAGTGCTGCGCGAAGCGCTCAAGACGCTGGCGGCCAAGGGCATGATCGAGGCGCGTGCCCGCATTGGCACGCGGGTGCTGCCACGCCAGCGCTGGAACCTGTTCGACGCCGACGTGCTGGCTTGGCATTTCGAGATCGGCCCGGATGTGGCGCTGCTGCGCAGTCTCTCGGAAATCCGCATCGGCGTCGAAGTGGAATCGGCAGCCCTGGCAGCAGTACGGCGCAGCGAGGAACAAGCGGCGGCGCTTGAGGCCTGCGCCATCCGCATGGGCGAGGCCACGACGCCGCAGCAGTTTGCCCGGACCGACCTCGAATTCCATCGCACGGTCGCCGAAGCCTCGGGCAATCCGTTCATGGCCTCGATCAGCGCCCTGGTGGAACTGGCGCTGACGGCGGCCTTCACCATCAGCTCGCCGGTCGAGGACGACACGGCGATGGTCGCGACGGTCAAGGCGCATGGCCGCATCGCCGAGGCGATCCGGGCGGGCGACGCCGAAGAGGCGCGTGCCGCCATGAAAGCGGTGATCAGCGAGGGCTTCGCCCGCGCCGAGGGGCGGCTGGAGCCTGGCAAGGCCTGACAGAGGGGATAGCGCCGGAATGGTGGAGCTGAGCGGGATCGAACCGCTGACCTCGTCATTGCGAACGACGCGCTCTCCCAACTGAGCTACAGCCCCGTTCCGACGCTGCTGATATGGACAATTATTGCGGCGGGGGCAAGAGGGCGCCAATCGGCCTAGACCGCCGCCCAGGCGCCGGTTTTCTCGCTGGCGAAGATTGCGTCGATCACCTTCATGCTGGCAATGGCATCCTCGATCCCCCAGGGAAGCGGTTTCTCGCCAAGAACGGCCAGGGCAAAGGCTTCGGCCTGTTCGGTATATTGATCGACGGCCGGCAGGATCTCGCGGCGGGCCAGCGAGCCGTCAAAGGGCGCGCCGATATCGATGGTGATGGCGGTGCGCTCATCGGGCGGGGCGTTGAAGGGGATGATGATTTCGAGCTTGGCCCTGCTGCCCAGGACCTGGACGCGCTGGTGGCCCGCGGTCTGGGTGGAGCAGATGAAATTGAGCTGCCGGCCCGCACCGAAATCGGCGATGACGCTGGCGAGGCGATCGGTACCGAAATTTTCGTCGCGCTCAACGAGGGAAACGACGCGCTTGGGCTCGCCCTCGAACAGGTAGCGCGCGGCGGTGATGGGGTAGCAGCCGATATCCATGATGCCACCCCCACCAATGTCGGCCTGGTTGCGCACATTGGCGGGGTCAGCGTTGAAATAGGTGAAGACCGCATTGATGGCGCGCACTTCGCCCAGCTCGCCCGAGCGGATGATGTCGCGGGCCCGGCTCCACTGCGGATGAAAGCGCACCATGAAGGCCTCGAGCACGATGCGGTCGGGCGGGCACTGGCGCAGGGACTCGGCCTCGGCGGCGCTGAGGGCGATGGGTTTTTCGCAGAGCACATGTTTGCCGGCTCTGGTGGCGGCGATGGTCATGGGCACATGCAGGTGGTTGGGCAGGGGGTTGTAGATGGCGTCGATATCGGGATCGGCGAAGAGCTCTTCATAGGAGCCATAGGCCTTGGGGATGCCGAGCTGGGCCGCGGCCGCCTGCGCCTTGCCCAGGTTGCGCGAAGCGATGGCAACCACTTCGGAATGAGCCGACTTCATGATGGCCGGCGTCACCTTCTGCATGCCGATATTGGCCGTGGACAGAATGCCCCAGCGGACTTTCCTGATGCTCATGGCTGTCTCCCTCGTTGCCTGAGACTTAGCGACGGCGGTGACGTTTGGCTAGTATGGCAGACATGCGGAAGCGCCGCCTGGATCGCGGTTATCATGATTGGACGGACCCCGAGGCGGATGCCGCCTCTGGAAATTTAAAAACGAGACGGTATCCGCCTCGGGGTGCCGGTTTTTGGAACAGTCCCGGTTATCGCGCAGCATGATCGCTCGCCATGCTGCGGCCAGGTCTCGAACCTGCGCGAGAGGCAAAGCCCGCGCCCGGCCCACCCCGCCACTGTTCGCCTGCAGGCCGCCCATGCGGAGTGATGGGGAGGATTGTGCCACAGGTTCTGGGGGTGGGGATAAGTTGAGGATGACAAAAGGAGTTCCCTGCAGACGCGGTCGTCACCCTCGGGCTTGACCTGAGGGGACTGCACTTAACCGACGCTCGGCAAGTGAAGAGCCCTCGGGTCAAGCCCGAGGGTGACGATCTGTGGGTGGATGAGATGTGGGGCGCGCTATCCTTCACAAACTATTTGTCATACCGGCCCTTTAGCCGGAATCCATCCTGAGCGGTTCCTTTGCCTTCCCCACATATTCAAGCGCACACACCCTATGCTGCCGGCTGACCGCCGATCGACTGCACCGCTTTGGCTCCTGCCGCGATTCCCCGCGCCAGTACCGTGGCTTCGTCGGCGCCATCCAGATGCCCCGCGATAAAGCCGGCCGCGAAGGCATCGCCCGCCCCCGTCGTATCCACCACGCTGACCTGCGGCGCCGGCAGCGCGACGCGCACGCCATCGCGCCCGCCCAGAGCCGCGCCCAGCCTGCCGCGCTTGATCAGCACGGTGCGGTAATGCGCGCCCAGCGCCCGCATCTGCGCGGCGTGGTCGGAAAGTCCGGTCAGGGCCTCGGCCTCGCTTTCATTGGCGAAGATGAAATCGGCCTCGCCGGTCCAGTCGAGGAAGTTTGCGGCCCCCACTTCGACCAGGAACCCCACCGAAGCCGGATCCACCGCCACGGCAATGCCGCGGGCCCGCGCCGTGGCGAACAGCGCCTGTACCGCCTGCCGCGGGCCGGGTGCAAAGAAGCTGTAGCCCGAGACCATGACCATGCCGATACCATCAAGCAGGCTCTCGGGCAGGTCATCGGGGCAGAGATTGAGGTTGGCGCCGCGATCGGTGAGAAAGCTGCGCTCGCCATCGGGATCGACAATGGTCACCAGGACGCCCGAGGGCTGATCCCGGTCGCCGGAGAGCACCGGCACGACCCCGAGGCCCCGGAAATAGTTCTCGTACATGGTCTTGTCGCTGGCGCCGACGCGTGCCGCGAACACCACTGCCGCCCCCATCGCCCCCAGCCACACTGCCTGATTGGCGCCCGACCCGCCGGGCCGGCTGCGCACCGTGGCGCGCCGGTCACTGCCTTTGACGATCGGACCCTCGGGCACGACGATGACATCGGTCATCACATCCCCGACGACGAGGACCTTTGCGCTCATGCGCGCCGCACGGCCGGCTTGGGCGCGTGCCGCGCCGCCAGGGCGACGGCGATGCCGGCGGCCACTTTGGCGTTGTTTTCCACCAGCGCGATATTGGCGACCAGCGACTTGCCGTCGGTGAGCTCGAAGATGCGCTTGAGCAGGAATGGCGTCAGCGCCTTGCGCGACACGCCCTCCTGCTCGGCGCCCCGGATTGCCTCGGCAATGCGCGCCTCGATGGCGGACGGATCGAGCGCATCGGCCTCGGGGATCGGATTGGCCACCAGCACGCCGCCCATGCCCAGATCGGCCTGCATGGCCACGACCCGGGCAATATCGGCGACGTCGTCGAAGCGATGGTCGACCTTGTGCCCGCTCTGGCGCGCCCAGAAGGCCGGAAACTCGTCGGTGCCATAGCCCAAAACCGGCACGCCATTAGTTTCCAGCACTTCGAGCGTCTTGGCGATATCGAGGATGGACTTGGCGCCGGCGCAGACCACGCAGACCGGTGTGCGGCTCAGCTCTTCGAGGTCGGCCGAGATATCGAATGTGTCCTCGGCGCCGCGATGCACCCCGCCAATGCCGCCGGTGGCAAACACCTGGATGCCGGCCAGGGCCGCGATCTGCATCGTCGTCGCCACCGTAGTGCCAGCAATCTCGCCCTTGACCAGGAGCGAGGCGACATCGCGCCGGCTGGCCTTGGCGGCTTTACCGCCCGTCTGGGCCAGACGCTCCAGGTCCTCACCCGACACCCCGACGCAGAAGCGCCCGTCCATGATGGCGATGGTGGCGGGCACAGCGCCATGCTGGCGGATCACCGCCTCGACATTCTGCGCCATTTCCAGGTTTTGCGGATAGGGCATGCCATGGGTGATGATGGTCGATTCCAGCGCCACGACCGGGGCGCCGGCAGCCAGCGCCTTCTTCACCTCGGGGCTGATCGAGAGGTAGGCCTTGGCGCTCATCTGTTCACTCGCTTTTCCGTTCTGCGTCCGGGCCGCTCGGGCCCCTTTCGGCGCGGGTTTTGCGCCTTGTTGCCGCAGGGCGTCAACCCCTGCAAAAACATGGGCGCAAGCGACTTGTCGCCCCTGTGTTTTGGCTCTAGGTTGCCCCCATAAACTCCAGCGTGGAAAGGGCACTTCGCTGCAGACGATGATTGTTGGTCGCGCATCTTGCGCCGATCGATACGCGCCCGGCATCGGGCCCAGTCCAGCCAATATGCCCAGCGCTTCCGAGCGCCCTGTTGCCGTATCAGCGATTCAGACCGGACCTCTCGGTCCGGGCACTCAAAGATGAGCGCCCGCTGCTGATCGTCCGTGCCCGCTTGGGCCAATCCGATTGCCGCGCCGCGGCGCCGCAAGCCAAGACCAATACTCTCCAAAGGAGCTCCACCCAGATGAAGAAGTCGCTCGCCCTTGCCCTCGGCACTCTCATGGTCGCCAGCCCCGCGCTGGCTCAGGAAGAGGCCGTGCTCAACGTCTACAACTGGTCCGACTATATTGCCGAGGACACGATCGCCAATTTCGAGGCGGAGACCGGCATCAAGGTCAATTACGACGTCTATGACAATAACGAGATCGTCGACGCCAAGCTGCTGGCCGGCTCTTCGGGCTATGACATCGTGGTGCCCACCGGCAACTTCCTCGAGCGCCAGGTGCAGGCCGGGCTGCTGCTGCCGCTCGACAAGTCCAAGCTTCCCAATCTCGCCAATCTCGATCCGGCCGTGCTCGGCGTTGCGGCCGCGCATGACCCCGACAATGCCCACTCCATCCCCTATATGACCTTCACCATCGGGCTGGGCTACAACACCGCCAAGGTCGCCGAAGCGCTGGGCGAGGTGCCGGTCGACAGCTGGTCGATCCTGTTCGATCCGGCCAATGCCGAAAAGCTCGCCGGCTGCGGCATTGCCGTGCTCGACAGCCCATCCGAAGTGGTCGGCACCGCCCTGCACTATCTGGGGCTCGATGCCAATTCGGAGAGCGAGGAAGACCTGGCCAAGGCCGAGGCGCTGCTGACCGCGGTCAAGCCGCATATCCGCTACTTCCATTCCAGCCAGTATATCGATGACCTGGGCAATGGCGAGATCTGCCTGGCGCTCGGCTATTCCGGTGACGTCTTCATCGCCGCCGATGCCGCGGCTGCTGCCGGCCAGGGCGTCGAAGTGGGCTATGCCATTCCCAAGGAAGGCGCCGCCACGCTGATGGACCTGCTGGCCATTCCCGCAGATGCGCCGCATCCGGACAATGCCCACAAGTTCATCAACTACATCATGCAGCCCGAAGTGGTCGCGGCGATCACCGACTATGTCTTCTATGCCAACCCCAACCTGGCAGCGACCGAGTTCGTCTCCGAAGAGGTCAAGGGCAATCCCGGCATCTATCCGCCGGCCGAGACCGTCGCCAAGGCCTTCGCCCTCAAGGCGCATAGCCCTGACTATGAAGAAGTCCTGACCCGCACCTGGACCCGCATCAAGACCGGCCAGTAAGACATCGGGGGCGGCGCCAGCCGCCCCTTCCACCTCTGGCCCACCAGCAGCCCTCATGGTGAGCCCGTCGAACACGAGGGCGCGGCACCATCCGACACGACCTCGTCCTGCGACGGGCTCGGGATGAAGTCTACTGACAGGATTGCTAGGGACCGACATGGCTAAAAAGCCCCAATTGGCTATCGACACCCGCCCCTGGCGCGACCCCGCGGCCAAGCCCTTCGTGCGCATCCGCAATGTCACCAAGAAATTCGGTGACGTCCATGCGGTGCATGACGTGTCGCTCGACATCTACAAGTCCGAACTGTTCTGCCTGCTCGGCGGCTCGGGCTCGGGCAAGTCGACTTTGCTGCGCATGCTGGCGGGCTTTGAGGAGCCGACCGCCGGCACGATCGAGATCGACGGCCAGGACATGACGCATGTGGCGCCCTATAACCGGCCCGTGAACATGATGTTCCAGTCCTATGCGCTGTTCCCGCACATGAATGTGGAACAGAACATCGCCTATGGCCTCAAGCGCGACCATCTGCCCAAGGGCGAGATCGCCGACCGCGTGGCGGAGCTCTTGAGCCTGGTCAAGCTCTCCGACTATGGCAAGCGCAAGCCGCACCAGCTGTCGGGCGGCCAGCGCCAGCGCGTGGCCCTGGCCCGGGCTTTGGCCAAGCGGCCAAAACTGCTGCTGCTCGACGAACCGCTCGGCGCGCTCGATAAGAAGCTGCGCGAGGAAACCCAGTTCGAGCTGGTCAAGATCCAGGAAACGCTGGGCGTCACCTTCATCGTGGTGACGCATGACCAGGAAGAGGCGATGAGCCTGGCCACCCGCATCGGGGTGATGAACCAGGGCGAGATCGCCATGATCGGCGAGCCCACCGACATCTATGAATTCCCCAATTCGCGTTTCGTCGCCGGCTTTATCGGCTCGGTCAACATGGCCGAGGGCGTCGTCATCGAGGACGAGCCCGACCATGTGCGCATCCGCTCGGCGGAACTAGGCTGCGACATCTATGTCGACCACGGCGTCGATTGCGCACCCGACCAGATCCTGTGGTGGGCAGTGCGGCCGGAAAAGATCCATCTCAGCCGCGAGGCGCCCGACAATCCGCATGACGCCAATGTCACCAGGGGGCTGGTCGAGGAGATCAGCTATCTGGGCGACATGAGCGTCTATCAGGTCCTGCTCGACAGCGGCAAACGCCTGCGCGTCACCCAGACCAATACGGTGCGCGGCAATCCCGACTCCATCACCTGGGACGAGCCGGTCTATTGCACCTGGGGCGGCAATGCCGGATCGGTGCTGACGGTATGAGCAGCTACGACATCGATTCCCCGCCACCGCGGCGCCGGGCCTGGACCGGGGTCGAGCGCGCGCTGGCCGCCGTCGGTCTCTCCGGCAAGGCTCTGGTGATCGCGGCGCCGGCCATCTGGCTGACGGTGTTCTTCCTCGTGCCGCTCGCGGTGGTCTTCGGCATCTCGCTGACGCTCAAGCAGTTCGGCCGGCCGCCCTATACGCCGCTGCTGACCACCGAGGAGGGCACGGTGCAGCTCACCCTGCACCTCAACAACTATATCCGCCTCTTCACCGACAGCCTCTATGTCGCGGCCTATCTCAACTCGATCAAGATCGCGCTGATCTCGACCATCATTGCGCTGCTGATCGGCTATCCCATGGCCTATGCCATTGCCCGCGCGCCCGAGCGCTGGCGCAATATCCTGCTGATGCTGGTCATCCTGCCGTTCTGGACCTCGTTCCTGCTGCGCGTCTATGCGCTGACCGGCTTCATGCGCGGCAATGGCGTGATCAACCAAGTCCTGGCCGTGTTCGGCATCGAACCGCTGGTGATGATGCAGACCGATTTCGCCGTCTATGTCGGCATCGTCTACACCTACCTGCCCTTCATGATCCTGCCGCTCTATACCAACCTCGTGAAGCTCGACGGCGCGCTGCTGGAGGCCTCGGCCGACCTGGGCGCGCGCCCGGCACGCACCTTCCTCTCCATCACCCTGCCGCTCTCCATGCCCGGCATCATTGCCGGCTCCATGCTGGTCTTCATCCCCGCCATCGGCGAATTCGTCATTCCATCGCTGCTGGGCGGACCCTCGACGCTGATGATCGGCCGCGTGCTGTGGGACGAGTTCTTCGCCAATACCAACTGGCCGCGCGCCGCCGCAGTGGCCATTGCCATGCTGGTGGCGGTGGTCGTGCCGGTCATGCTGCTGCAAAAGGCGCAGGACGCCATGCAGGATTCGGGGAGGACCAGATAGATGCGGCGCGGCTGGTTCCTTCCCGTCACGGCGACGCTCGGCTTCGCCTTCCTCTATGCCCCGATCATCTCGCTGGTGATCTTCTCGTTCAACGAGAGCCGGCTGGTGACGGTCTGGTCGGGGTTTTCGACCAAGTGGTATGGCGAGCTCTTCGCCGATCCGCAGATGCTGGGCGCCGCCTGGCTCAGTGCCCAGGTGGCCTTTGTCAGTGCCACCATCGCCCTGGTGCTGGGCACGCTCTGCGCCGTGGCACTGGTGCGCTTCAAGCGCTTCCGCGGACGCACCGTGCTGGCCGGCACCGTCTCGGCACCGCTGGTCATGCCCGATGTGATCACCGGCCTCGCTCTGCTGCTGCTGTTTGTTGCCATGGAGGCCACTCTGGGCTGGCCGGCCGGACGCGGCCTTGTCACCATCATCATCGCCCATTCCACCTTCTGCATGGCCTATGTGACCGTTGTGGTGCAGTCGCGCCTGACCGATCTCGACCTCAGCCTCGAAGAGGCGGCGATGGATCTGGGGGCGACGCCCGTGCGCGTCTTCTTCGACATCACCCTGCCCATCATCGCCCCGGCTTTGGTATCGGGGTGGCTTCTGGCCTTCACCCTCTCGCTCGATGACCTGGTGATCGCCAGCTTCGTGTCGGGCCCCGGCTCGTCGACCCTGCCCATGGTGATCTTTTCCAAGGTGCGGCTGGGCGTCTCGCCCGACGTCAATGCGCTGGCCACCATCATCATCGGCATCGTGGCGCTCGGCGTCTTTGCCGCAACCGTGCTGCAGCTGCGCTCGCGCCCCAAAAAGCTGCGGAACTAGGCCGGCCGCGGCCGGCCCAGGACCGCCTTGCGCGCCGGGCGCCGTGGCGGCCGGCCGGCATCGAGTTCGGAGCCCCGGCAGATGAGCCGGCTGGGATCGGGCACGGCCTGTGCGGCCCGGCCGAAGAAGCCAGCGATATAGGCGCTGTATTCCGGCTCTTCCGGATCGTGGTAGGACTGGCGCAGCACATCGATCAGTGCGACGACCTGCTCGCGCGGCATCACATGCCTGTCGCCGGCCTTCTCCACCGTCTCATTCTCCCGCGGGGCGACCAGCAGCCAGGCGGGCGTTTCGTGCTTTTCCGCCTCGAACAGGAAGCCGGCTTCATGCAGCGGCATCTTGAACGGCATATCGACCTTGAAGACCGAGGGCGAGGGTGGCTTGGGCGGGAAAAGCCAGCGCAGCGGGGGGCGCTGGAGCAGCCAGCGCAACGGGTGATCAAACTTGGAATAGCGCAGATGCCAGGCATATTGCTGGAACCGGCGCAGCCGCGTGACGGCCTCATGCGGATCCCGCGAGTCCACTTCGGCGATCACATGGTCCCAGCCGCCATAGCCGTTGCAGACGCGGATCAGCTTGCTGACCAGGTCGGTGGCAACCTCGCTTTCGGCAGGCTCCCGCCCTGCCCGTTCGCCCGGCCGGACATTGGGAGCCTCCTCGCCTTTGGCGATGTACCAGAAGAAGATGATGCGCTCGGACCGGAAGTGCTCGGCCGTGAGATAGGCCAGGATCTTCCCGCCGACCTTGTAGTAGAGCACGATCATCGCGGCGTTCGAGCGGGGCTTGCCAAGCATATTGAACTTGGACGCGGCGATCTTCTGCGACAGCAGACCCTCGGGATCGCGTTCCTCGATCGGGAAGCGGACGCGCTGGATATCCTCGACATCGCCCAGCGCCGGATCGTCGGCCGAAATGATCTGGTGCACCCGGCGCAGCTTGAAGACGGACATCAGCACCAGGAACAGTTTCCCCGCCACGAGCACCACCAGAGGGGAGCCAATGACGGTCACGATGGTTCGATATTCGGTCAGGAATGTCTCGATCTGAGTGAGCAGGTCTACCATTGTTCCCCCCAACGGATCTGCACGGGCACACAGGCGCGAAAGCGCAAATAATCACGAGAATGCCGGGGCTGGCGTTGACGATCGTCAATGACGCGGGGGCCGTGTCATGCATCGGGCGTGCCCGGCCCGACGATCTGTGACTTTACAATGACGATAAACGGGAGCAGCATCCCCTCATGTTCAACCAACGTGAAGGAGGTGATCCAATGGCTCATGAGATGACGGCACTCGAAGCAGGTCTTGGATTTATGGTGTCTGCGCGGGAGATTCTCGGCTAGCACCAGTCCTCCAGGCCAAAGCGTCGGGCGCGCCCCGGCGCAGCTTTTCGAGAGTGGAGCGCACAGCGCTCCATAGGCCGAAACTCAGGAAGGGCCGTCCCTCGGGGCGGCCCTTTTTGCTGCGCACTTGACGGGCGGGCGCAACCCATTGATACCGCAGGCTGGAATTCACGGAAGCTTGCTATGTCCCCGGCCAATTTCGTCCTCACGCTGTCCTGTGCCGACCGCCCCGGCATCGTCGCCGCCGTCACCACCGAACTGGCTGCGCTCAACGCCAATATCGCCGAATCCAACCAGTTCTGGGATCGCGAGACCGGCCGCTTCTTCATGCGCCTGGCCTTTACCGCGCCGGACGGCGTGACGCGCGAAGCCATCGAGCGGGCGCTGAAATCGCCGATCGAGCGCTTCTCGATGAAGACCGCGCTGGCCGATGAAAGCCGCAAGAAGCGCATCGTCATCATGGTCAGCAAATTCGACCACACCCTGCTGCATCTGCTCTACCAGATCCGCGTCGGCTGGCTCGATGCCGAGGTCGCGGCCGTGATTTCCAACCATCCCGACGCGCGCAAGATCGCCGAGGATGCCGGCATTCCCTTCCATCTGCTGCCGGTGACCAGGGACACCAAGGCGCAGCAGGAAGAACAGGTCCTGGCGCTGGTCAAGCAATCAGGCGCGGACCTCGTGGTGCTGGCGCGCTACATGCAGGTGCTGTCGGACAATCTCTCGACCCGCCTCTTCGGCCAGGTCATCAATATCCATCACTCCTTCCTGCCCAGCTTCAAGGGCGCCAAGCCCTATCACCAGGCCCATGAGCGCGGCGTCAAGATCATCGGCGCCACCGCCCACTACGTGACGCCCGACCTCGATGAAGGCCCGATCATCGAGCAGGAAACCGCCCGCGTCACCCATGCGATGAGCCCGGACGACCTGATCGCCGCCGGCCGCGATATCGAGAGCCGCGTGCTGGCCCGTGCCGTCAAGCTGCACCTGGAAAGCCGGGTCATGCTCAACGGCCGCAAGACGGTGGTGTTCGGCTAGCCGCCGCTTACTGGATGGCAGCAGCGGGGGGCGGCGTGCCCTGCTCCGCCAGCCGGTCGAGATGGAGGCGGATATGCGCCGCCTCGGCCGGCGAACCGGCCAGCGCAATGGCGCGATTGAAGGCCTCGCGGGCCGCCGGGCCATGGCCCAGTTGCAGCAGCAGGCCGCCGCGTACGCCGTGGAAATAGAAATAGCCATCCAGCCGCTCGGCCAGCGGCTCGATCAGCGCCAGGGCCGCTGCGGGACCTCGTGACTTGCTGACGGCCACCGCGCGGTTGAGCGTCACCACCGGCGAGGGCTGCAGCACTTCGAGCGTCTGGTAGAGCCGGTCGATCGCGCCCCAGTCGGTATCGGCGGCGTGCCGGGCGCGGGCATGCTGGGCAGCAATGGCGGCCTGCACCTGATAGATGCCGGGCTCGGCATGACGCAGCGCCTTTTCGACGAGGCTGCGACCCTCGGCCAGCATGGCCCCGTCCCACAGCGCCCGGTCCTGATCGTCGAGCAGCACGATCTGTCCGGCCTGGTCGGTGCGCGCCCGATGCCGTGCATGCTGGAGCAGCATCAGTGCCAGAAGCCCCATGATCTCCGGCTCACCCGGAAACAGATGCAGCAGCAGGCGGGCCAGCCTGATGGCTTCGTCGCAGAGCTGCGCCGCCGCCGGATCGGCATGGCCGCGGGAATAGCCCTCGTTGAAGACGAGATAGAGCATCATGGCCACGACGCCCAGTCGCTCCAGCCTGGCCTCCGCGTCGGGCGGGTCGAAGGGGACCGGATTGGCCGCGATACGCGCCTTGGCCCGCGTGATGCGCTGCTCCATGGCCGTTTCGCCGACGAGAAAGGCCCTGGCAATCTGGCGCAGGGACAGGCCGGCGACGATGCGCAAGGCCAGGGCGATCTGCTGGTTGGCCGGCAGCTCCGGATGGCAGCAGACGAACAGCAGCCGCAGGATATCGTCGCGATAGTGGCCCAGGTCCAGCCGCTCGGCCATGCCGACCTCGACATCGTCCAGGTCGGACAGCCGTTCTTCGGCCGGCAGGGCCACATTGTGACGAGTCTTGCGCAACCCATCGACCCCGCAATTGCGCCCGACAAAGATCAGCCAGGCGACGGTGTCGCGCGGCGGGCCCTTGTCGGGCCAGCTGCGGATGGCGCGCAGACTCGCTTCTTGGAAGGCCTCCTCGGCCGTATCGAGATGGCGGAAATAGCGCAGCAGGGCGCTCAATGCCTGGGGGCGGGCCGCCGTGAGCGCAGCTGCTATCCAGGCATTGTCGACCATCATCCGATCTCGCTGGGATGGTAGAGGCCAACCGGCCGGATTTCATAGCCGCCGCCGCCCGGATTGGCCTTGGTCAGCTCCTTAGCAAAATCGATGGCTTCTTCCAGCGATTCGCAATCGACCATGTAGAAGCCGAGAAACTGCTCCTTGGTCTCGGCGAAGGGCCCATCGATGATGAGCGGCTCGCCCGAACCCTTGCGCAGGGTCGTCGCCGATGTCGTGGGCAGCAACCGCGCGACCGGGCCGAGCTTGCCCTTGGCCTTCATGCTGTCCTCTACCTTGCCGAGGCGCGCCATGCAGGCATCGTCCTCTTCCTTGGTCCAGGCAGAGACGGCTTTCTCATCGTTGTAGCAGAGGACGGCATAGAGCATTTCGAACATCCCTCATCGAAAACATGACGAGCGACTATGCCCAAAACAGACGACGGGTGAAGGATTTTTTAGGCCACGGGCGGCGGCACGCCGCGGGCAATGGTCACGGTGGCGCCCAGCGAGGCGATGACGATCGCGGCGATGCCCGCCAGCTGCCAGGGGCCCAGCGACTCGCTGAGAATGACGAAGCCCGACAGCGCGCCCAGCGCCGGCTGCCCGCTCATCAATATGCCGAACAGGCGCGAGGGGAGATGGGGCAGGGCCACCATGTCCAGCGCATAGGGAATGGCGCTCGACAGCAGCGCCACGCCCAGCGCGATCGGCAGGATGGCGGGATCCAGCAAGGCCGTGCCGGCCGTGGCCACCCCGAATGGCAGCGCGATGATCGCGGCAATGGAGACACCCAGAGCGGTGATATGCGGCCCGCCTCCCGTGCCGGCGCGCTGGCCGAAGACGATATAGCCCGCCCAGCAGGCGCCGGCCGCCAAAGCCAGCAGCACGCCGACGAACCCGATCTCGCCGCTTGTCTGTCCCAGCGGCAGCAGCATGGCCAGCCCGGCCACGGCCAGGCCGATCCACACGAAGTCGAGCGGCTTGCGCGACCCGGCCAGCGCCACCGCCAGCGGCCCGGTGAATTCCAGCGCCACAGCGACGCCGAGCGGGATGGTGGCCAGCGCAGCATAGAAGAACAGGTTCATCGCGCCCATGACGCCGCCATAGAGCAATACGGCACGCCACTGGTCAGGGGTCAGCTTCTGCCGCCACGGGCGGAACAGCGCCAGCAGCACCAGGGCCGCCAGCGTCAGCCGCAGCGTCGTCGCCCCCGCCGCGCCGACAGCGGGAAACAGCCCCTTGGCAAAGGAGGCCCCCGTCTGGGTGAACACCATGCCCAGGGTAACCAGCGCGACGGACAGAAGAACGGATTGCGGCCGCACGGGGAGGGCTTTCGAAATGAGGCGGCTGCGGTCTAGCAGGCTTTGTTTCCCGGTGCCATGCATTGACCCGACTCTCAATGCCCTTTAGCCCTAACCGGCCGGAACAAAGGAGGAATGCCGATGGAGTACCGTTATCTCGGACGGTCGGGTCTGAAAGTGTCGACCCTGACCATGGGCACCATGACCTTCGGCGGCTCCGAAAAGGTCGGCCATACCGAACAGGCCGACGCGACGCGCCAGATCGACATGTGCCTCGATGCCGGCATCAACCTGCTCGACACCGCCAATGTCTACAATGCCGGCGTCTCCGAGGAGATGATCGGCGTAGCCCTGGCCGAGAACGGCCGCCGGAACAGGACGCTGGTCGCCACCAAGGTGCGCTTCAAGATGGGCGACGGTCCAAACCAGATCGGCCTGTCGCGCCACCACATCATCGAGCAGTGCAAGGCCAGCCTCCGCCGGCTCAAGACCGACGTCATCGACCTCTACCAGGTGCATGAATGGGACGGCATGACGCCCATCGAGGAGACCATGGAGGCGCTCGATACGCTCGTGCGGCACGGCCATGTGCGCTATATCGGCTGTTCGAACTTTTCCGGCTGGCATATTTCCAAGGCCCTGGCCGCGGCCAGGGAGCGCCAGGGCGAACGCTTCGTCAGCCAGCAGATCCACTACACGCTGCATTCGCGCGAGGCCGAATATGAGCTGGTGCCGATCAGCCAGGACCAGGGTCTGGGCATCCTGATCTGGTCCCCGCTGGCCGGCGGGCTGCTGTCGGGCAAGTATCGCCGCGACGGGGGCCCCGATAGTGGCCGCCATGTCGGCGGCTTCCGCGAGCCCCCGGTCTATGACTGGGAAAGGCTCTACAACATCATCGACACCATCGTGGCCATTGCCGAAGGCCGGGGCGTTTCCGGCGCCCAGGTGGCCCTGGCCTGGCTGCTGGGCCGGCCCGGTATCACCTCGGTCATCATCGGCGGGCGCAGCGATGCGCAGTTCAAGGACAATCTGGCGGCCGCCGAGCTCAAGCTCAGCGCCGAGGAGCGGGCCCGGCTCGACGCCGTCAGCCAGCCGCCGCTGCTCTATCCCTATTGGCACCAGTCCTTCACGGCGCAGGACCGGCTGGGCAAGATCGATCTCGACCTCATCGGACCCTATGCGGAGGATTTCAAGCGTGGCTGATTTCCTGTTCGCGCCGCACAATCCCGTCACCGTGCCGATCGCCCGCGGCGGGCTGTTTGCCGTCCGCCGCGTCTATTGCGTGGGTCGCAATTATGCCGAGCACATCATCGAGATGGGCAATGACACGCGCGATCCGCCCTTCTTCTTCGCCAAGCCGGCCGATGCGGTGGTCGTGGGTGGCGCCGCCATCCCCTATCCGCCCCAGACCGCCGATTTCCACCACGAGATCGAACTGGTCGTTGCCATCGGCAAGGATGGCACCGACATCGCCGTCGAGCATGCGCTCGATCACGTCTATGGCTATGCAGCCGGGCTCGACATGACCCGGCGCGACCTGCAGGCCGTGGCCAAGAAGGCGGGCCGGCCGTGGGAAATGGCCAAGGGCTTCGATTTCTCCGCGCCGATCGGCACGATCGAGCCGGCCAGCAGCATCGGCCATCCCGCAGCCGGCGCCATCACGCTTGTCGTCAACGGCACGGAGCGCCAGCGCGGCGACCTGGCCGACCAGATCTGGAGCGTGGGCGAAACCATCGCCTATCTGTCGCAATTCGTGACCCTGCGGGCCGGCGACCTGATCATGACCGGCACGCCGGCCGGCGTCGGCGCCGTCGTGCGTGGCGATGTGATTGAAGGGGCCATTGCCGGCGTCGGCACGGTCAGGACAGCGATAGTCTGATGCCGGTCTGGTCACCCCAGCAGGATGCGGCGCTCAAGGCCGTTTCCGATTGGCTCAAGGACAAGAACGGTCCGCAGGTCTTCCGCCTGTTCGGCTGGGCCGGCACCGGCAAGTCGACGCTGGCCGTGCACCTGGCGCAGGATGTGCGATCCGTCAAGTTCGCCGCCTTTACCGGCAAGGCGGCTCTGGTCATGCGCAAGCGCGGCTGCAAGGGCGCCCAGACCATCCACAGCCTGATCTATACCCTGGTCAGCGAGAAGGAGGGCGAACCGCGCTTCGTGCTCGACGACGAAAGCCCGGCCGCCGATGCCGACCTCATCGTCATCGACGAAGTCTCCATGGTCGACGAGCAGCTGGGCAAGGACCTGCTGAGCTTCGGGGTCAAGGTGCTGGTGCTGGGCGATCCGTTCCAGCTGCCACCGGTGCAGGGCGCCGGCTTCTTCACCGCCGACGAGCCTGATATCATGCTCACCGAAATCCACCGGCAGGCGGCGGACAACCCGATCATCCACCTCTCCATGCAGGTGCGCGAGGGGGGCTATCTCGAGCGGGGCTCCTATGGCGAATCCATCGTGGTGGGGCGCGACAATGTCGATCGCAACGCAGTGCTGGAGGCCGACCAGGTGCTGGTCGGGCGCAACAAGACGCGCCTGCAATACAATGACCGGCTGCGCGAGCTGAAGGGTCTGCCCTTTCACGAGCCGGTGGAGGGCGACCGCATGGTGTGCCTCAGGAACAACCCCCGCAAGAAGCTGCTCAACGGCCAGATCTGGATCGTCACCGAGGCCACGCGGCGCACCAATGGCAAATGGAGCCTGCTGCTCGGCGCCGACGAAGGCAAGGGCGAAGCCAGAGTGCTGACGCACAAGGCCTTTCTCTCGGGCGAAGAAGACGCGATGAGCTGGCCCGAACGCCGCCAGTTCGACGAATTCACCTTCGGCTATTGCCTGACCGTGCACAAGGCGCAGGGCAGCCAGTGGGACAATGTCTATCTGTTCGACGAGAGCTTCGTGTTCCGCGAGGAACGGGCGCGCTGGCTCTATACCGGCATCACCCGCGCCGCCGAAAAGATCACGGTCGTCTCATGACCTTGCTCTCGGTACGGCACGAGACCGTTTATCGCTATGCCCGGCCGGTCAATTTCGGCGACCACCGCATGCTCCTGCGCCCGCGCGACAGCATGGAGCAGCGGCTCGATTCCTTCGGCCTCGCCATTCGGCCGCACCCCGCCACCATGCGCTGGATCCACGACGTGCATGGCAATGGCATTGCCATTGCCGGCTTCGAGGAGGGCGCCGAGGAGCTGCGCATCGTCGCCACCATGGTGCTGGACCATTCGCCCGAGCTGACACCGGCCTTCGAGATCGAGAGCCGGGCCAAGACCTATCCCTTCGACTATGGCGATATCGATGCCATCGACCTCGCCCCCAACCTGCGCCGCCAGTTTCCCGACGAGACCGAGGTGGATGCCTGGGCCAAGCGTTTCCTCGATCCACGCGGACTGACCGGCACCGGTCACCTGCTGGCGACCATGACCATGGGCATCAAGGAGAGCTTCACCTATCTGCGGCGCCCCGATCCGGGCACGCAGCGGCCATCGATGACCCTTGCCACCCGGGCCGGCACCTGCCGCGATTTTGCCCTGCTGATGATCGAGGCGGTGCGCTCGCTGGGCCTCGCGGCGCGCTTTGTCACGGGCTACCTCTATTCGCCCGCCCGCGACGGCAACCATCGCGGCGGCGGGGCAACCCATGCCTGGTGCCAGGTCTATCTGCCCGGCGCCGGCTGGGTGGAGTTCGACCCCACCAACGGCATCATCGGCACGCGCGACCTGATCCGCGTCGGCGTGGCGCGCGAGCCGCGCCAGGCCATTCCGATCTCGGGCACCTTCGTGGGCAAGAAGGACGATTATCTCGGCATGAGCGTCGAAGTGATCGTCGAGCGCGTCGTCAGCCCGCAGGATGGCATGGGCTAGGCCTCAGCTGCGCGACAGGCTCACTGCATCGGTGGTCCACTGGTCGGCCGTGCTGCCATCCAGCGCCTGGCTCCACACCTTGATCGGCAGCGGCATGACCTGGCCATAGATGGTGGCAAAGGCCGTGTCGGCAGCGTCGCGACCGCAGCCGATCCGCACCATGCCATCAAGGGCCGCCATGCGCGTGGCATCGAACAGATACCAGCGGTCCCCCAGATAGGCTTCGAACACCGCGTGGAAATCCTGCGGCTCCAGCTGCCAGGCATAGCAGGAGACAAAGCGTGCCGGGATGCCCAGGGCACGGCAGAAGGTAATGCCCAGATGGGCGAAGTCGCGGCAGACGCCGGCGCGCAGCGAGAAGGTGTCGGCAGCCGTGGTCGTGGTGTCGCTGGTGCCGAACAGGTAGTCGACTTCCGAATTGATCCAGTTGCAGATTTCGACGACCCGGCCAAATCCCGGCTCGATATTGCCGAATTCGCGATTGGCAAAGCGCGCCAGCTGGTCGGACGGGCAGTAGCGCGACGGATTGAGAAAGGGCAGCGTTTCGAGCGGCAGCTTGGCAACGGGCACCTCGCCCACTGCCTCGGGTTGCTGGTGGATCGGGTCCAGCTCGATCTCGGCGGCATAGCGGATCTGGATCTGGCCCTGCGTCGCGGTCAGCCGCAGATAGCGGTTGCCGCTTTCCTCCGCCGTCTTCTCGTCGGCGGCAAGGCCCGGCGTCATCGTCAGCTCTTCTCGCAGGACCCGCTGGCGGCCCCCGCGCATCGCCTCGATATTGAAGATCAGCGTGGCCTGATCCGCCACGTCATAACCGATCTCGCATCCTACTGAAAATCGCATGTTTGCCCCGTTCGCCTAGCTTGCCACAACACAGGTGACGGGCGCGAGGTTCCCTTCACTTCCGTCTGATCGACCATAGCGCCACAACTATGACAAACTTGCCTCGCTGCAATCAGTCTGGACTGCGCGGCTCGGCCAAGTGGGCAAGATTGCTGATGTTTCGGGTGTCATGGACGCTTGCGCATCGGTAGCGCATACCCCATCATCTCGCTAGAGTATTTCATCATTCATTCCGGGTCGCGATTAACGGCGGAGGCATCATGCACCACGACACACCCCTGATCTCAACGATCGTCGCGGGTCTGGTGCTGGCCTATATCTTCGGCATGATCGCCAACCGGCTGAGGCTGCCCCCGCTGGTGGGCTATCTGTTTGCCGGCATTCTCGTCGGCCCGCACACACCCGGCTTCATTGCCGACCAGGCCCTGGGCGCCGAACTGGCCGAGCTGGGCGTCATCCTGCTGATGTTCGGGGTGGGCCTGCATTTCTCCCTCAAGGACCTGCTGAGCGTCCGGGCGCTGGCCATTCCGGGTGCGCTGGCGCAGATCGGCTTTGCCACCCTGCTCGGACTGGCCCTGGCGCTGCTGATGGGCTGGAGCGTCGGCGCCGGCCTGCTGTTCGGGCTGGCCCTGTCGGTAGCCTCCACCGTGGTGCTGCTCAAGGCCCTGCAGGACCGCCGCCTGATCGAAACCGAGCGCGGCCGCATCGCCGTGGGCTGGCTGATCGTGGAAGACCTGGCCATGGTGCTGGCGCTGGTGCTGGTCCCCGCCATTGCCAGCCTCAACGGCACCGATACCGGCATCCACGATCCTTTCGTCTCCTTTGTCGAACGGATCATCGGCGGTCCGGTCGGCATCTGGGGCGTGCTGGCCCTGACCCTGGTCAAGATCGCCGCCTTTGTCGGCTTCATGCTGGTTGTGGGGCGCCGCATCATTCCCTGGGCGCTGCACGGCACCGCCTATACCGGCAGCCGCGAACTGTTCCGGCTGGCCGTATTGGCCATAGCCCTCGGCATGGCGCTGGGCTCGGCCGTGCTGTTCGGCGTGTCGCTGGCGCTCGGCGCCTTCTTTGCCGGCATGATCCTGTCGGAAAGCGAGCTGTCGCATCGCGCGGCGCAGGAGACCCTGCCGCTGCGCGACGCCTTTGCCGTGCTGTTTTTCGTCTCGGTCGGCATGCTGTTCGATCCCTCGATCATCATCACCAATCCACTGCCCGTGCTGGCCACGGTCTTCATCATCATCATCGGCAAGTCGCTGGCAGCCTTCGCCATCGTGCTGCTGTTCAAGCGACCCGTGGCCACGGCGCTCACCATCTCGGCCTCGCTGGCCCAGATCGGCGAATTCTCCTTCATCCTGGCCGGCATGGGCGTGGCCCTGGCCATCCTGCCGCCCGAAGGGCAGGACCTGATCCTGGCCGGCGCGCTGATCTCCATCGTGCTCAATCCGGTCGTGTTCTGGAGCCTCGACCTGATGAAGCCACGCCTCGAAGCCCGGGCGGCCCTGCGCCGGGCAGACCGGGGCGCCGCCGAAGGCGAGCGGATCGAGCCGATGGAACCAAGCGCCGCCGCCACCGGCCCGATCACCACCGACATGCCGAGCCAAGGCGCCGTCGACAGCGGCGCGCCGGGAGCGGACGATGATACTGTCGAGCCCAGCAAGCAGACCGACCATGTCGTGCTGGTTGGCTATGGGCAGGTCGGCCGCATCGTGGCCGAGGGCCTCAAGCGCACCGATTCGCCCCTGGTCGTCATCGAGGATTCCGACCACGACGTGGCCGCCGCCCGCCAGGCGGGGCTCGAAGTGGTGTTCGGCAATGCCGCCAGCCCCCAGGTGCTGCAGCTGGCCAACCTGGCCCAGGCCCGCACCCTGCTGGTCGCCATCGCCAATGGCTATGAGGCCGGCACGGTCTGCGAATCCGGGCGCAAGCTCAACCCGCAGGTCCGCATCATGGCGCGCGCCTATTCCGAGGAGGAAGAGACCCACTTGCGGGGCCTGGGCGCCGATGTGGTGATCCGCGGCGAGCGCGAGATCGGCCTGGGCCTGCTGGCCTGGCTGCGCGGCGAGCGGAGCGAGGACAAGGCGCCCGATGCCGTGCCAACGGAGCCGCGCTTCCCGCCTGCCGAGAACCTGCTCGAAAAGGCCGCCGCCACGCCTGCTGCGCCAATTGTGGCCGTAGCCGTCGCCGATGCTGCGGAAGCGGTGACCGTCGTCGAAGCGGAGCCGGCGCCTGCCGAGGCGCCACAATCCGAGGCTCAGCCGGTCTCGGACCTGGCCGCCGACCCCGTGATCATCGAGGCCGTCGAAGCGGCCTCGCCACCCGCCGTCATCGCCATGCCACCGCCAGCGCACGAAGCGGAGGACAGTGCTACCGCAGACCTGGAAAGCGTCAGCGCCACCCCGGAAGTGGGCGAGGCGCCGGCCGCCATCGACGAGGTCGTGCCGCCAGCGAGCTCTGACGCGGCGCCCTCTGCGCCCCAGGACGCCCCAGAGGCGCCGGCCGAGACCCCGGCCACCGCGGCTGAAGAACTGGCCGAGCAGCAGTCCGACGAAACCAACGAAGGCGGCATCGCGCCTCCCGAGCCGACACCAGAGCCGGATGTGTCAGCTCCTGAGCCGGCTGCGGCAGCTGATGCCGACGTCGCGCCGTCGTCAGAGAGCGAAGCCGAAGCGGAGGCTGCGCCGGTTGCTGTAGCTGAACCGGCATCCGATCCCAGTTCCGGGCCCGAGCCTGAACCGGCGCCCGAGCCTGAACCGGCGCCTGAGGCTGAGCCCGAGGCAGCGCCCGAGCCCGAACCGAAGCCTGCTGCCGAACAGCCGCCCGGTACGGTGCCCCCGGTGGTTCCCGAACCGAAATCCTAGGACCGGCCGGGAGTAGTCTGGGCAGATGATTTCGCAAAAAGCCAAATATGCCTTGCGCGCACTGGTCTCGCTTGCCCGGGTCGGCCGGGGCGAGAGCATGATGATCGGCGAGATTTCCAAGGAACAGTCGATCCCCAAGAAATTCCTCGAGCAGATCCTGCTCGAACTCAAGCGGGCCGGCTTCGTCGACAGCCGGCGCGGCCGGGCCGGCGGCTATGTCCTGCTCAAGGCGCCCGAGCAGATCATGTATGGCGAGGTGCTGCGCCTCATCGACGGCCCGATCGCACCGCTCCCCTGCCTCTCCAAGATCGCCTATCGCAAATGCGAAGACTGCCGCGAGGAAGCCTCCTGCGAAATCCGGCATGTCTTCGAGCGGGTGACCCTGGCGACGCGCGCCGTGCTGGACCAAACCAGCCTGGCCGACTCCCTCCGCCTGGAAGACCTGCCGGTCTAGCCAGAAGCCGATCTGCGGCACCCGGCCGTGTGGGTGGCGCTACTGTACGGGAATGGGAGTGGAA